>ENA-OWRC01002021-OWRC01002021.1-human-gut-metagenome-genome-assembly--contig:-NODE-2021-length-17286-cov-7.660496_pt1 | contig 17286 bp, 8 predicted proteins | sample MGYA00248268_ERZ651895 | MGnify/ENA primary metagenome ERZ651895 (study PRJEB26924, sample SAMEA4378242) | human gut metagenome | biome: human gut; feature: human-associated habitat; material: faeces...
TTTTCAACATTGCAAGCCGATTGTGTGGAATGGCGGGTGGACTGGTTCGAAGGCTTTCAGTCCTCCGCTGCCATTGCCCGCTGCGTACAGAAACTGCGGGTCGCCCTGCGGGACAAGCTTCTGCTGGTGACCTTCCGCACCAAGGCAGAGGGCGGCGAACAGGCACTCTCCCATCCTGAATATCTTGCCCTTTTGGAGCTTATCCTCGATACCGACTGCGCCGACCTGCTGGACATTGAATTCTTCACCGCCGGGGCAGACCTGCCCGCACTGGTGGAGCAGGCACATTCCGCCGGGGCAGCGGTGGTCTGTTCCAGCCACGATTTTGCCAAGACCCCGCCCCGGGCAGAGCTTGTCTGCCGCATGGTGCAGATGCAGCAGGCCGGTGCAGACCTGCCCAAGCTGGCCGTGATGCCCCAAAGCCGCACCGACGTATTGGAGCTGCTGGCCGCCACCGCCGAGATGGCAGACCTTCACCCGGAAACGCCGGTCATTACCATGAGCATGGGCGCGCTTGGCGCGGTGAGCCGTCTGGCCGGAGAAGCCTTCGGCTCTGCCATGACCTTTGCCAACCCCGGGCAGGCCAGCGCGCCGGGGCAGGTGTCGCTTGACATCGTAAATGAAGTGCTGGATACACTGCATTTGTAACCAACAAATCGGAAGTTATGGAGGTACTTTATGAACGAGAGAGAAAAAATTATCCGATTATGGTTTGATATGTGGATTAAGAAAGCAGATTTAGGAATTGACAATATTTTTACAGATGATGTTGTATATACTGAGAGTTGGAGTCCTAAATATGAAAACCGCAAAACGGTAAAGCACTGGTTTGACGAATGGAATACACGCGGAAGTGTTCTTGTCTGGGAGATTAAGCAATTTTTTCATCAAGGCAATCAAACAATCGTGGAGTGGTATTTTAAAAGCAAAATGAATAATGGAAATGTTGAAGAATTTGACGGAATATCTTTAATTGTATGGACACAGGATAACAAAATAAAATCATTAAAAGAGTTTGGTTGCAATCTTCATAATTACAATCCATATCGAGATAGTGATATTCCCGTATTTCGAGAAGAAAAAGCAAATTGGTTTTGAGAGGACTATAAATTCAAGTTTGTCGGTGCAACACTAATACCACACATAACTAAAATAACAACACAGCGTCAGAGCGTATGGGAAAACCTGTACGCTCTAATTTTTTATCAAAAAATGGAGGAAAACACATGGAAGAAACAAATGTAACAATGACAGCAGAGGAAATGCAGGGTGAGCCTGCGGCAAAGGAAAATGAGACAAAGGCGGAGAAGTTTATCCGTATTGGCGAGTACCGCATGAATAAGGCGGTTGATGCTATTGGCAGACTGGAGAATCTTGCAAATCGAGGTTCCTACGAATATACACAGGAACAGGTAGATGTGATGTTTCAGGCGTTAGAGGGGAGGGTTGCGGAAGTTAAGGCAAGGTTTACGCCTAAGAAAGCGGCTGAGAGTAAGACTTTCAGCTTTGGTACAACAGAATAGGAATGTAACGGGAAATAAAGGAAAGGCAGTCATGTAGTGTATGTGGCTGCCTTTTTGTCGTATCTATGACAGGAAGGAGAACTGTGTGAGAAAATATGATTTTATATCGGCTCTGGCAAAAGAGACAGCAGCCGAGGTTATCAAAAATCGTGAGGAATGGATGAAATACCTTACTACAGCGGCGAGATTATACAAGTATCCGTTCCGGGAACAGCTTTTAATCTATGCACAAAGACCGGACGCAACAGCGTGTGCTTCCATAGAGTTGTGGAATGAGCGTATGCACTGCTGGGTAAACAAAGGGGCAAAGGGTATCGCACTTTTGGACGAGGATGATGCACATGGAAAGCGTCTGAAATATGTATTTGATGTTTCAGATGTCCATGCGGCAAGGAGAATCGGACGGTATCCGGAACTCTGGGAATTACATGAGGAACATAAGGAAGATGTAATTAAGCGTCTGGAGCAGACTTATGGTGCTACCGATGATAAGAAGCTGTTTGAAGAAAGACTTATGGAGATAGCTGAGAGGATTGCGGCAGATTATTATGAGGAATTGTTGCCGGATTTGCAGTACATGATCGAGGGCAGTTTTTTAGAAGGACTGGACGAGCAGAATGTCGGTATCCGCTTGAGGGAGACATTATCGGACAGCATTTCCTTTACACTTTTATCTGCCTGTGGTGCAGATATGCAGGAGTATGGTTCGGAATTTTCTTTCGATTTTATCCATGAATTTAATTCCATGGATACCCTAGCAGTACTTGGAGATGCAGCCAATGAGCTTGCAAAACCGGTACTTTTAGAGATTGGAAGAACCATAAGGGCATATAACAGAAGCCACGAACAGGAACAAACAGAAAATTTAACGCATAAAGGACTTGCAAATACTTCTGAAATAGACTACAATGCGTTAAAGCGTGAAAGCGAGAGCGGACATGAGGAATATATTGACAACAATCAAAACAGCGTAGAAAGGGGCAATAGCGATGAATCTGACATACGAAAAGAACGGGGATTATCTGATTCCGACATTACAGGCGGACATTCAGCCGGAGGGAACGGTAACGAAGTACGGAATGATGAGAGAGACTTATCTGAAGGAGAACCACAGGGGCGTGTACTCAGCGTTTCTTCTGAAAGGAACATTGAAAGAACACCTGCTGACGATCCAGAAGCAGGCAGAGGAGAGAATGGAGAAGCTGACGAGCCAGATGGCGGCAACCGAGGGAGTGACCGAACAACTCAAGGAAGCCGATCAGATGCTCTGGGTAGCGAAGATGAACAGCATTCGGAACCGAGCAGAGGAAGTGGTTCTGGGAGAACTGGTTTACAGTCTGTAACAGACACCGATGATCTTCTCCGGGGAGAAGCACCGGAACCCACCTTTACACAACTCAGCCTGTTTCCTTCTTTTGAGGAGCAGGTCGGAACAGTCGCAGCAGCGGAAGCAAGTATGAAATATACCATGCCCGCTGCTTTTTCTTTGCCACAGAATGAGCTTGAAACCATTCTTCGCAGTGGCGGAGGAAAACAGCACAGCAGAAAGCGTATCTTTGCAAAGTACACAGAGGGCAGAAATGCCGAGCAGATGGTGGATTTTCTGAAAAATGAGTACGGACAGACCGGAAAAGGTTTTGAAATCAATGGAAATCCCGTATCAGTGTGGTTCGATGAGCATGGTATGAGTGTCGGCTATGGAACACAGGCAAGGGAAACGCCGATTGTCACGATGGATTGGGAAGATGTGGAGAGCCATATCCGTTCTATGATCGAAAATGGTACTTATATGAGTGCCAGTGAAGCATTTCTTGTGGATACACAGGAGCGGAACCGTGTTGCCAACCAGATCTATTTCTTTCTGCGGGATGGCATGGATGAAATGCCGGAGGAGCTTGGATTAAAAGCCGGAAACTATCCGGAGAGTGAAGCAAAACTCATGGAACTTCTTTCTACCCATGAGGGCAGGGAGCAGCTTAAAAATATTTTGGAAGATGCGGCAAACCGCCTTGCTTCTGGAGAAGCAGAATTAAAATGGCGGCATGTGAAATCACCGGAATATCTGTTATCGGAGATAGCAGACCTTGACAGGGAGAGACTGGAATTTCCATTGCCGGATGCGGTGGAGGTAGCACAGGAAGATTTTATTACACAGGATGAGATTGACTATGCACTAGGCAGGGGAAGCGGCTATGAGCATGGAGCTTTCCGCATTTATGAGTATTTCATGGAAGGACATGACCAGAAAGAAACAGTTGCTTTTCTGAAAAATGAATATGGCATTGGTGGTGGTTCCGGCGGACTGCCGGGTAATGATGATTCCCATAATGAACATGATGGAAAAGGTATCCGTCTGGAGAAAGGCAGTTATGGCAATCCGTATGCAAAAGTGCTTCTGAACTGGAATGTTGTAGAGAAAAGGCTTCGTGAGCTGATCAAAGAGGACAAATACTTATCTCCACAGGGAAAGGAAAACTATAAGGCTTACAAGGAAGAACAGGCAGAAAAAGCAAGACAGCGTGAGCTTTCTCGTCTGGAGCATGGACAGCGGTTAGAGTGTAAGAAAGACATTGATGCACTGATTGCTGAGAAATTCAATGGTTTTGTGCTTCCGAGGAATACCGCAGATGAAATCATAGATAAATATGGCATTGACTGTGTGGAATTTGTTCTTGCAAATACCGTCACGCATTTTGATTATGATGGGCGGTTTTCGCAGAACAATAAGGAATGGGCAAAAGGCATTGTTGCGGAAAATGAGTGGGAGAACAACGATCTGATTCTAAGCTCACATCCGGCAGTGCTGGACGGATTTACCAATCAGGCGAGAAGATATATCAATGTGATTCGGGAAAAAGAAAAGGAAGCACAGCAAAAGATCACGATTGATGGATATGAGTGTGTTCTGGTTGATGAGTGGGGCAGTGAAAAAGAGAAATATCTGCTTGGAAATGACATTGAGGACAGCAGTTTTTATTATGCACAGGTCAATGGGAAATCCTTTGAATACGACCATAAGCCGGAGCGTAGCGAGGTAGAGGACGATTATATCAATGCCATTGCAGAGGAAGATATTGACCGACACGAAGCAGAGGTGTTTTCAAGGTTTGAGGGGACGGATGGTATCGCAGAGCCGGATGAAACTGAGCCACAACAAGAATTTTCACAAGAGGAATCGCAGAAATTATCATGGCATGTGGTACATGATGCAGATGATGAATATGGCAATCCGACACAGTGGAGTGCAACCTTATCAGAGGGAATATTCCTTTGGATTGATAAGGAAGTGGACGGATATGCTATTTATGATACGGCAGACACCACCCGTCCGGCATTGGAGACATTTTCGACTTTGCAGGAAGCAATGGATTGGGGGAATGAGCTTGCAGAAAGTGGCAGGGAAGCAGAAGCGGAGTTTTCTGGTGAAAGGGAACAGGCTGAGCAGGAAGCCGATGAACTGGACAGCATAGATACGCAGTCTGCCCGTGAGCGTCTGGAGAATGGAGAAGCAGACCGACAGACAGAGGAAATGTTGTCGCAGGTGCTTACCGGAGATTGGGAGCCGCTTACACCTTCGTCAGAGGAAAAACAGCCTGCATCAGAAAGGCAATCAGCACAAGAAAGGTCGGTATCAGCACCAGATAAAAGTAACGCTGTCAATTTCCATATCAGCGATGACCGATTGGGTGAAGGCTCTCCAAAAGAAAAATTCCAGACAAATATTGCAGCAATCAAGCTGTTGGAGCAGATTGAGGGCGAAAACAGATATGCTACACCGGAAGAACAGCAGATTTTATCCCAGTATGTCGGCTGGGGCGGTCTTGCCGATGCGTTTGACGAGAGCAAATCAAACTGGTCAGCAGAATATCACCAGTTAAAGGAACTGCTATCGCCGGAGGAGTACCGCATGGCAAGGGAGAGTACCTTGAATGCCCATTATACAAGTCCGGTTATTATCCGCCAGATGTACGAAACATTGGAGAAAATGGGATTTTCCAAAGGAAATGTACTGGAGCCTTCCATGGGTATCGGCAACTTTTTTGGTATGATGCCGGATTCCATGAAAGAAAGCAGGCTTTACGGAGTAGAGCTTGACAGCATTACCGGACGCATTGCAAGGCAGCTTTATCCGCAGGCAGATGTGCAGATCAAAGGTTTTGAAAAGACCGATTATCCGAACGATTTCTTTGATGTGGCAATCGGAAATGTACCTTTTGGTCAGTATAAGGTGGCAGATAAGCAGTATGATAAAAATAATTTCCTGATCCATGATTATTTTTTGGCAAAGACGTTGGATAAGGTGCGTCCCGGAGGTGTAGTTGCTTTTATCACAAGTAAGGGAACCATGGACAAGGCAAGTCCGGAGGTCAGAAGATACCTTGCACAAAGAGCAGACCTGCTTGGTGCAGTCAGACTTCCGAATACCGCATTTAAGGCAAATGCAGGAACCGAAGTCACTTCGGATATTTTATTTTTCCAGAAGCGTGACCGCATGGTGGAGCGTGAGCCGGACTGGGTACATCTGGGAGAGGACGCAAATGGCATTACAATGAACGCTTATTTTGCAGAGCACCCGGAGCAGATCGTAGGAAAGATGGAAATGGTATCCGGTCCTTATGGCATGGAAAGCACCTGCAAGGCAGATGATGGCAGACCATTTGAGGAGCAGTTAGCGAAAGCACTTCAAAACATTACAGGACAGATTGATACGATTGATCTGGATGAGGAGCTTGCGGATGAAATGAGCAGGCAGAGTATTCCTGCTGATCCGTCCGTCAAGAATTTCAGTTATACCGTAGTCGATAATGAGGTATATTACCGTGAAAACTCTGTCATGAAGCCGGTGGAAGTATCAGACACCGCAAAAGAACGTATCAAGGGAATGGTGGCAATCCGTAACTGTACGCAGGAACTGATTGATATGCAGCTTGAGGAATACTCCGATGTAACAATTAAGGAAAAGCAGACAGAACTTAATAGCCTGTATGATAATTTCTCTAAGAAATATGGTCTGATCAATTCACAGACGAATAAGAGAGCCTTTAATCAGGACAGCAGTTATTGCCTGTTGTGTTCTTTGGAAAAACTTGATGATGAGGGCAATTTCAAAGGCAAGGCGGATATGTTCACGAAGCGTACCATTAAAAGGGCAGAGGTTGTCACAAGTGTGGATACCGCAAGTGAAGCGCTGGCAGTATCTTTAGCAGAGAAAGCCAAAATCGACCTTGATTATATGGGAGAGCTTACCGGAAGAGATAAGGATACACTTACCGAGGAACTTCATGGTGTTATTTTCCAGAATCCGCTTACGGATGTGTGGGAGACAGCAGACCAGTATCTCAGCGGCAATGTGCGTGAGAAACTTGCCATAGCAGCCACTTATGCGGAAAATCATCCGGAATATGCTCCAAATGTGCAGGCTCTTACTCAGGTACAGCCGAGGGAGCTGGACGCATCGGAGATCGAGGTACGTATCGGTGCCACATGGATTGATCCAAAGTATATCAATGATTTTATGCGTGATATTTTCCAGACACCGGAACATTTATTCCGCAGGGATACGATAGGTGTGCAGTTTTCGGGTGTAACCGGAGAGTGGAATGTAAAGGGCAAAAATGCGGACTATGGCAATACGCTTGTCAACATGACATACGGTACAAGCCGGGTAAATGCCTATAAGATACTGGAAGATTCCCTGAACCTCAAAGATACGAGAGTATATGACACCATTGAGGAGGATGGAAAGGAAAAGAGAGTCCTCAATAAAAAGGAAACCATGATTGCAAGCCAGAAGCAGGAAGCAATAAGGGAGGCATTTAAGGACTGGGTATTCCGTGATCCGGAGCGCAGGCAGACACTTGTGGCAAAATATAATGAGCTTTTCAATTCCACCAGACCAAGAGAATATGACGGTTCGCATCTGAAATTTCCGGGCATGACACCGGATATTGAATTAAAGCCGCATCAGAAAAATGCGGTTGCCCATGTGCTGTATGGGGATAATACCCTGCTTGCACACTGCGTTGGTGCCGGAAAGACCTTTGAAATGACAGCGGCGGCAATGGAAAGCAAGCGTCTGGGACTATGCCAAAAGTCATTATTCGTGGTGCCGAACCACCTGACTGAACAATGGGCAAGTGATTTCTTACGGTTATATCCAGGAGCAAATATCCTTGCGGCAACGAAAAAGGATTTTGAACCCGCCAACCGTAAGAAATTTTGTTCCCGTATAGCAACAGGTGATTATGATGCCGTTATTATCGGGCATAGTCAGTTTGAAAAAATCCCGTTATCACAGGAAAGACAGGCAGCCACAATCGAAAAACAGATTGATGAGATTGAGCTTGCTATTGATCAGGCAAAAAGAGACAACGGGGAGCGTTATACCATTAAGCAGATGGAAAAATCGAGGAAAGCATTGCAGGTGCGGCTTGACAAGTTAAATGACCAGAGCCGTAAGGATAATGTCGTGACTTTTGAGCAGTTGGGTGTAGACAGGCTGTTTGTGGATGAGAGCCACAATTACAAGAACCTGTTCCTTTATACGAAAATGAGGAATGTGGCAGGCATCGCACAGACAGAAGCACAGAAGTCATCTGATATGTTTGCCAAGTGCCAGTATCTTGATGAAATCACAGGCGGCAAGGGTGTAACTTTTGCGACCGGAACGCCAATTTCCAACAGCATGACGGAGCTTTATACGAATATGCGTTATCTCCAGTATGGTACGCTTCAGAAGCTGGGACTGGGACATTTCGATGCGTGGGCGGCTTCTTTTGGGGAAACACAGACCGCCATAGAACTTGCACCGGAGGGAACCGGATACCGGGCAAAGACAAGATTTGCGAAGTTTTTCAATCTTCCGGAGCTGATTGCACTTTTCAAGGAGAGTGCGGACATTCAGACACCGGATATGTTAAAACTTCCTGTGCCGGAAGCAGAGTATGAAAATGTGGTATTAAAGCCGAGTGAATTTCAGAAAGAAATGGTGGCTTCTCTTGCGGAACGTGCTGAAGCAGTCCGGGACAGACAGGTGCAGCCTTACGAGGACAATATGCTAAAGATTACCAATGACGGAAGAAAGCTGGCACTTGACCAGAGGCTGCTCAATGATATGTTGCCGGATGAGGAAAATTCCAAAGCGGCAACCTGTGTGGAGAAAGCCTATGAGATATGGGAGAACACCAAAGAGCAGAAGTCGGCACAGTTAATCTTCTGCGACCTCTCCACACCGAAGGGCGATGGCACTTTCAATGTGTATGAGGATATAAAAAATAAGCTCATGGAAAAGGGAGTGCCGGAGCAGGAGATCGCATTTATCCATGATGCCAATACAGAGCTTAGAAAAGCGGAGCTGTTTGCAAAGGTAAGAAGCGGACAGGTTCGTTTTTTATTAGGTTCCACAGCCAAAATGGGAGCCGGTACGAATGTGCAGGACAGACTGATTGCATTGCATCATCTGGATGTGCCTTGGAGACCTTCTGACATTGAACAGCAGGAGGGAAGAATCTTACGACAGGGCAACCAGAATGATAAAGTAAAGATATTTCGTTATGTTACGGAAGGTACGTTTGACAGTTATTCATGGCAGCTCATTGAGAATAAGCAGAAATTCATCGGACAGATCATGACCAGTAAATCCCCGGTGCGAAGCTGTGAGGATGTGGACGAAGCGGCACTTTCCTATGCAGAAGTCAAGGCACTTGCCACAGGTAATCCCTACATAAAGGAAAAAATGGATCTTGATATTCAGGTATCGAAGTTAAAGCTGATGAAGGCAAATCATACCAGTCAGAAGTACAGGCTGGAGGATAACATCACACAGCATTATCCGCACCAGATCGCTGTTTACAAAGAACGTATCGAAGGTTTTACTGCTGATATGGAAAAATATGCGAAAAATAAGCCGGAGGATAAGGAGCAGTTCTTTATGCAGGTGGGTGGAAAGCCATACACCGACAAGAAGGAAGCGGGAACTGCAATCATAGCCATGTGTAAGGAAATCAAAGGTATCAATGCCAGTGCGGATGTAGGTGAATATCTTGGATTTAAGCTGAATGTAACCTTTGATTCTTTCAACAATAAGTTTGTGATGAATGTTAAAGGTGCCATGAGCCACCCGATGGAAGTCGGCTCTGATCCGCTTGGAAATATCACAAGAATCAACAATGTACTGGAAGCAATGCCGACACAGCTTGAGGAAGCACAGACGAAGTTATCCAATGTGGAACATCAGCTTGAAACAGCAAAAGCGGAGGTAGATAAGCCATTTCCACAGGAAGCGGAGCTATCTGAAAAGCTGGAACGTCTTGCAGAGCTTAATTCTTTACTCAACATGGATGAAAAGGGCGATGATGCGATTGGTATGGATGATGAAGCCGCAGAACCGGAAAAACCACAGGAAACTGTGAAAACAGTGGATAACAAAAGGGACGAGGTCGCAGATATGCCAGCAAAGCAGAGTAATCTTGGGAAAACGGCTATGGGTGGTAAGCTGTCAGACCGACCGGCAGAACGGACTTCATTGCAAGAAAAACTCGCAGCAATGAAGGCAAGGGTGTCCGGGACACCTGCAGGAAGGGATGCAGCGGATAAGACAAAGAAAAAAGAAGAAATTTTATAGGAAAATCTATTTTATTCCTAAGTTTATTCCCAACCTGTCAGCATTATTTGGGTTGGGAATATTAAAAAGTGTTATAGCAGTTTATGTAATGGCAGTCCGTAGTGGCTGCTTTTTATCGTACAAGATGGAGGTCGTTTATGGCAGACAACAATACAGAAAAACAGCGTGTGCAGGAGCTTACGGACAAACTGGAGCAGGGATTGCAGGACTTATTCAACAGCGATAGTTACCGCAATTATCTTAGTACAATGTCAAAATTTCATAATTACAGTTTTAACAACACGCTCTTAATTGCGATGCAAAAGCCTGACGCTACGTTAGTGGCCGGATACAAGGCTTGGCAGAAAAATTTTGAGCGTCATGTAAATAAAGGGGAAAAGGCAATCCGTATCCTTGCACCTGCACCCTATAAAATCAAAGAGGAGAGGGACAAGATTGATCCGGTCACACAAGAACTTTTACTTGATAAAGACGGAAATCCGCAGAAAGAGGAAGTCGAGATAACAATTCCGGCATTCCGGGCAGTATCTGTTTTTGATGTGGCGCAGACAGACGGAAAGCCGATACCGGAACTTGCGGCAAAGGAGCTTCTTTCAGATGTGGAAGGGTATCAGGATATGATTCGTGCAGTAGAAGCCATTTCACCAGTACCGATTGAACTGGAGGAGATAGCCGGAGATTCCAAAGGCTACTATGACAGGGAAGCAAAGCGGATTGCGGTACAGGAAAACATGAGCGAGAGCCAGACATTAAAGACCATGATTCATGAGGTGGCTCATTCCAAGCTGCACAGCAAGGAAGTGGAGCAGGATGAGCAGATGCGAAAAGACCGCAACACTAAAGAGGTGGAAGCGGAGAGCATAGCTTATACGGTATGTCAGCATTTTGGAGTGGACACTTCCGATTATTCCTTTGGATATATTGCCGGATGGAGCAGTGGCAGAGATACCAAGGAACTGAGAGCTTCCATGGATACGATACGGAGGACAGCTTCGGAGCTGATTACCGGGATAGAGGAACAATTACAGGAATTACAAAGGAACAGGGAAGTATCACAGGAACAGACAAAGGAAAGTATTCTCCTCATACAGAATACGGACCTTTCAGAGTTCAGTCTGCTTGATGTATATGGCATGGACAGACCGGAACTGATGCAGGCATTGTCAGAAATGACAGACGATGACAAGTTGAGCATACAGGCATATTTGGAAAGCAGGGGTGCATGGACAACGGAAATCGGCAATCAGGATTCCAGAGAGTACGGAGAGTATCATCTGGATGTGCGTTATAACACAGATACAGATGAGCTGATTGATATGAAGGAGAGAAAGGCGGTCTATGATAAGGCAATGGAGCCGATCAATGCCGATGATGTGGTTGTTAAGTTCGCTTCCGCCTTTGAAAGCGAATGGGAGGTCTTGAAAATCACAAATATGTCGAGGGAAGATGTCGGGAAAATTCTTAAAGATATGGCTTCTCTTTATGAAAATGAATGGGATGGCAATTACCTTTCATATATGGAAAAGCAGGGAGCGAAAATCACGTTACTTGCGTCCAGTAGTAAGGGATTAAATGGAAATATGCCGGATTTTTGGGATTATGAATACGATTTTGATGCAGGTCTGACGGATGTGGAGGAACTGTCTGTCATGCAACATGCAGAGCATATTATTAACCGATTGGAACATGGACAGCCTGCCTTTTCCGAGGCTGAAAGAAATTTGATTGTAAATTATGCCTACAAGCTGGGGAACATTGAAAAAACCAGGGAGCTTGCAGAACATATCTATGCACAGGAAGTGGATGGAAATCAGGATGTTGCATTAGCAATGATTGATGCAGAGGCGGAAATCGACGCACTTCCGGATAGCATGGTAGGTGTATCTGAAATGCAGGAATATGGCTATACATGGAATGAAATGTTTCCTCTGACACAGGAAAGGGCAATAGAACTATTTGATCATGATTTGCCTGTGTATCTTCTGCATACGGACGGTTCCGAGACTACTGTATCCGATAGAAAACAGATTACAGAACATGACGGGATGTGTGGCATTGAAAAAGGGGACTGGCTGAATGAACGAAAGCTCCAGATGATGCAGGAAGAACTTTCAGAGAGTGATTCCAACAGGGAAGCACAGCTTTTGTATGGAAATACCGATAAATATGGCATTTATCAGTTGAAGGATGATCCTGAACTGGATAAGTTTCGCTTTGAAGGAACGGAAAGCCTGAAGCGTATGGGAATAACCAAAGATAATTTTGATGCTGTATTGCCGGAAAATTATAAGCTCGTGTATATGGGAGAACTGACGGAATTGCAGGGACAGACACAGTCGGAAACATTGGAAGCAATCTATACAAAGTTCAATATTGACCACCCGGCAGATTATAAGGCTCATTCGCTTTCAGTCAGCGACATTGTAGTATTGCATGAGGATGGCGAGAACAGCGCACACTTTGTTGATTCTTTTGGATTTACGGAACTGCCGAAGTTTATGCTGACATTGGAAGGCAAGGAGAACGAAATACAGACAGAGCTTGCGGTACATATCGCAGACCGTTATATCCTTATGCATGAATGTGATGAGGGATATGATTACTCCATTCTGAATGAGCAGTATCATTTACTAGATGGCGGTGTTTATGACAACCCGGATATTACCATTCAGCGTGCAATGGATATGGTGATTGCAGACCTGAAAGAACCACGCTTTTCAGCGGTTACAGAGCAGTATTATCGTGATGAATTTTTGCAGGGCGAGGTGTATGCAGGTTCCGAAGCGGAGATTGTTGATTTTGAGGAACTATCTGAAAAAGCAGAGGAAGTGGAACAGGCAGACTTGGAAGCAAAGCAGGCAGAATTTAGAGAGAACAATCCGGATGTGGTTGCAGATTTTCGGGCAAAGACAGAGGAATTGTTTCATAGTCTGGACGGACAGAGTGCAGATGACATAGAAAAGATGGTATATGCCTATGTGCAGTCACAGATAGATGAGTACGGTCTGGATGCAGAGATTGTGGATGTGGTTGTAGCCGGGAGCCGTTGCAGAGGTATCGAAAAGGAAAATTCTGATCTGGATGTGGTTGTGGAATACATCGGTTCCACCAGAGAAGATGATCTTTTTAATCTGCTTCATGAGGATAGTATTTACATCGCAGGTATTCAGGTAGATATTAACCCGATTACAGAGGGAAAAACTGGAACGCTGGAGACATATCTGCCGGAGGTAGAAACCTATCTGCAGGAGAAGGCACAGCAGGAGCAGATCAATAATCAGCTTGTCACACAGGGCAGAGAAGTTGTGCAGGAACAAAACGCACTTGCATCAGAAGAAAAAGTGCTGTCTGAACTGGAAAAAGAACCTATGGTTGAGCCGGAGACAGTCCATATCACATTTACGGTTGCGGAGTGTGGAGAATTTCATAATATGGGTGAATACCATGAGGGCATTGAAACGATAGAGGAAGCAATGAAACTTTATAATGCTATTGATCCGTCCCGTATGCATGGGATTCCTTCGATTGGTGTCAATATGCACATTGAGGGGACAGAAGAATGGGAAGATGAGGAAGCAGATATTGTCAGAGGGAATTGCATAGATGTGGATTTTCTGAATTACACACCAGAGCTTCGGGATACTCCCACAGTGCAGGATGCACTTAAAAAACTGATTGCGGCATATCCGGAGAAAGAGGTCAATGACCGGGAGACAAAAGAAACGAAGATACAGACGCTTGCGGCAGAACTTGATCAGTTATCCTATGATATTGACACTTTTGAATATAGAGACTTGGTACCGGACAGGGAAGCACAGGTTCAGATGATTGCAAATGATATAAGAAGCGGCAATGTGAAGCCATTACAGATTTTTTTGCAGACATCTATTGATGGGGGAATTGACGAGGACAGTGAAAGACAGGCAAAAGAGCTGATTGCTAAGCTGGCAGAATATAAGCCGCTTGCCAAGATCGAGGAGCTGGAGGAGCAGAATTATAACATGATTGATGACAGGCTTAATAATGGTGTGGAGAAATTCAATCGTGAAGAAGAAAAGAAAGAACAGCAGGAAAAACCGCAGGCACGTTCTTCCTTAAAGGAGCGGCTTGTAGCCAAGCAGAAGGAAGTAGCACAAGGAAAGAATAAAGATGCTAAAGAGCAGGATAAGACTAAAAAAACGAACAGGGAGGAGATATAGGAATATGAATAATCTATTTACGGTAGAAGAAACGAATTTGATATGTATTTTCCAGAGTGACAGCAGGGCAAAGGTTATAGAGGGCATTCATAAGGCAATGAAACATATCGACGATGATAAACTTTTAGAATTGTCGGTGCGTGTGGCAGGAAAACTGGAAAGCATAGGTGATGAAGAATATGCCAGATTAGTGTTGGAAGCGGCAGAATAAAAATATGGTAGTCATTAGGTGCCCCTTTTGACTACCGTTTTTTTGTTAAAAATTAAAGAGGAGCCGGATCACTCCGACTCCTCCAAGTATGTGTCCGCAAACACATACCCCAATTGCTATCTATAATATACTATAGACAGGTAAAATATGCAAGCATTATATGGAATTTTTTAAGATGTTTAAGCGAGAGAACAAATCAGGATGAATCGAAATAGCTGAAACATTCGGGTTTACAGAAGATTCGTATTCTCTTGTAATTTTTTCAAATTCACGGATGAATGATTTGATCTCTGTTTTAGAGACTTTCAGTAATTTTAAGTAGTAACAGATAAGGATGATATAATCGCCGATTGTTTTGAAATTTATGTATGGCATCCCCATTTCTAAAATCAGGCATTGTTTCATTGGTCTTGAAGGGTCCATTTTTTTGAAACGGGTATCATATACCACATCGTTGTGAGCAATGTGGCATTTCTTAAATCTTTTAAGGCATATACATATTTATAAAGTAATTCCCGGTAAGTATCACTTGATAGATTGATGCCGATTGCACGGGATACTTTTTCACGCATATCAATGGTCAGGCATGAAAGCAAATATCCAAAATCGCCCATAGTGAGAATTTCAAATATTGCCCATAAAGGAACTTCATTGTAATTGACATTATTGTAAAAATGAGTGATTTTCGGATTCTCTTTTCGGTATGCAGCAGCAATGGCATTTTGTATGGAGCCTTGAAGATTTAGTTTGTTGTTCTGGTATTTCTTTTTTATATCTTCACGGGTTCCGGCTGGTGCATTTTTGTAGCTGCTGATTGCTTTATCGTACATATCATAGATACTGCAGGAATCAATTTCTGACATAATGGTGTTCAAAGCAATATTTTTAAGCGCAGTTTCTATAAACATCATTTTTCCATATAAAAGAGATTTTAATTTTGTATCATATTGAATGGTTGCGTTAATCTCATTATATGAAGTGAATGGAAGTCTGTTAGAGGAAGATACAAAAAAACGGTATCCTTTATATCCATGAAAATATCCGGTATTGATGAGCTGTTGTTTTTGTGAACTTCCTGAGATGGAAATTCCATTATCCCTAAGATGCCGCATTAAAGCATCGGGTGATTTATAATCTGTATTTGCCATAGTCTCTCCTAAACATTTGTAATAATAAATTAAGTATAATACATGCGTTAAACATTAACAAGCTACAAGATGGGATTATTCTTTTTCCTGGACTGCTCTGAGGTAAAATCGGGCTGTGTCTGACCGAGGTATTGATTCAGATTTTCCAGTTTTCGGTTTAATGATTGAACCTCTTTTTCACAGTTCTTGTAGGTGGAAGTCAGTTCATTTTTCTGTTTCATTAGTTCCTGATATTCTGCTTTTAGCTTATCAACATTCAATCCCTTTAAGTTTATCCCTGCCTGCTCAAGTACACGCCTTGCACCGCTATATAGAATGAGCTGGCTTTCGTATCGGCGGAAATATGAGTCTGGGTTCTTTGACTTTTTATAGGCAATGTGATAGGAGCGGTTGGTTTTGTACTGCTCGGCATATTTGATGATTTCTGCAAGGTCTTTCATGTGATGTTCCAGTTTCACAACGCTCTGTTTTGCAGATTTTCCGGCTTCGGTTTTTACAGTAATCTGATGCTTCAGCTCGGAGAGAGAACCAACTTCATTATAGCTTTGTGCAGCAATCTTCAAATTCTCGATAGTTGCCCATTGCTGGAGTCCGGGACTGTTTTGAAATTTTTCATCCGAGGTATCAATGAGCCTGTGGGCAGAGTAGTCTTTTTTCGGAATAACAGATTTTCGCTCACGCTTCATTTCGATGCGTTCCCGGATACGTTCCTTTGTGTATTCCTTACCAAGCGATTTCGTACTGCCACGGACAAAACGTTCTTTATCCAGAGGACGGAAAGAGATGTATTTGGCAGCACTTTCTTCAAAAGATTCCCCTTTAATTTCATATCCTTTGGCTCTCATTAAAAGTAAAAAATCTTCGTATGTGGAAGCTGACTTGATGCAAAAATTGATGTCCCTTCTAAGCTGGGTTTTCCAAGTAGAGCCATTCTGATCAGATTGCCATTCTTTGTACTTTTTACCACGTTCACCACCCGGAATGATGATGGAAAGATTATGCACTTTGCATAGTTCATCACTTAGTTTCCGGATGTGGTAGTACGACTGTTTGCAGTCGTGATATTTGTTATGCTCGATGTTATCAGCAGCACAAAATATGATGTGATTATGAATATGTCCTTTATCAATGTGTGTGGTGAGAACATACGAATATTTCCCTTCTAAAACCTTGTCAGCAAGTTCTTTTCCAATGCGGTGAGCTTCCTCATAACTGACTTCTCCCGGAGCAAAAGCCTGTATCAGATGATAGGCTTTGTTAGGACTGTTCTCCCTGCAATGGTCAAGCGTATATTTAAAGTCAATCGCCGCAGTTTCGGGCGCACACGCATAAGACGAAACATAGATTTGTTCATCGGTTTTGTCCGGGTTACAGATATATTCTATGGCTTTATCAACGGTTGCTTTGATAGCATGGATTTTTGTGTATGCCATACCTCATTCATCAACTCCTTTACTTCGTCTATGTCCTCCTGATAAATGTTTCTGGTGCTGTTTACCCTCTTTGCAATTTGATTTAAACTGGAGCTGATTCGTCCAAGCTCTGTATTATAATTTCGCAGATAACTGTAATCGACATCATA
>ENA-OWRC01002024-OWRC01002024.1-human-gut-metagenome-genome-assembly--contig:-NODE-2024-length-17262-cov-18.420410_pt1 | contig 17262 bp, 20 predicted proteins | sample MGYA00248268_ERZ651895 | MGnify/ENA primary metagenome ERZ651895 (study PRJEB26924, sample SAMEA4378242) | human gut metagenome | biome: human gut; feature: human-associated habitat; material: faeces...
AAGGAAAATCGGGTACTTCACTGCGGAAACGGGATGCGTTTAAGCGCATGATGCGAGATGCCAAAGACCAGAAGATGGACTTGATTATCTGTGCCAGCATTTCGCGGTTTGCGCGAAATTTTTCGGATTGTATGACGCACATTGCAGCATTGAAAACCATGCACCCGGCACATCCCATTGGCGTGTACTTTGAAACTGAAAACATCTACACGCTGAATCCAAGCAGCCAATATAGTTTGGACATTCAAGCACTTCTGGCAGATTGGGAATCGGGCAATAAGAGTCGCCGGATGATCCTTTCGTATGACCAGCGTATTATGACAGGCCAGTACCCGGTGGCCGACCTGATGGGATATCGGCATACGAAGGATGGACGGTTGGTAATTGAGCCGGAAGAAGCAAAGACGGTGCGGTTTATTTTTCTGGCGTTTATCCAGGGCTATAACTACGATCAGATCGCGGCAGTGCTGACACAGAAAAAGCGCAGCACCCTGCGCGGTAGGTAGGAGTGGAACGGCATGATGGTGGCAAACATCATGAAAAATGAACGCCGCTGGGGTGATCTGGAAGCTAGGAAGAGCATTGTGGTAGATTACAAACTGGGCAAGGTCACGAAGAATAACGGCAATCGCTGCTCTGCCTATGTCCCGGAACATCACGAAGCGATTGTTTCCCCAGAAATCGCACGAGCTGCACATCTTGTGGCATCCAGCAGCAAAAAGTGCGGGGTGCAGGATATTGTGGTAATCCGGCAGGGAGCATTGAAAGGCTTTGTGGGCATCCATCCGAACTGGAGCGGCATCAATGCTGAAAGTATCCGCAGCCTTTGCCTGAGCACCTATCTGCCGGAAGAGGTGATGAAACTGAACAAGATGGCAGAAATGCGGTCTGGAAAGAAGTTGGATATGGCATTGCCATCTGATTATTTGACGGTATCTGGCATATGCTTTATCAATCAAAGCAGCCCGGTCATGACAATCTCAAAAAATGGGATCCGTTTCAGCAAGGCATGCCACACCCGGCTGGACAACTGCGAATATGTGGAACTGCTCTATCATCCGATTCTGCAGGTCGTGATTTTGCGAAAGAGCGATCATGGCTCTTCAACGGCGATGCACTGGCAAGATGACAATGACGTTCATAGTGCCTTTTCAGCCAGAGCGTTTTCTGGCCTGATTCTTCAAACGTTGAACTGGAAAATGAATTGCCGTTACCAGTGCCGTGGTATCTGCCGGGGTCAGGGAAATGCAAAATTTCTGATTTTTGAATTAGATGAGTCCCGGATTTTGACTGGGAAAAATCAGTATGAACAAGAAAATTATTCGATGAATCTGAAATGCCGGCTATATCGGAGTAAATGGGTTCAGAGCATTACAGTTAGTGATGTGATGGAATCTGGCCAAGTCGTAGAAAATCCCATGATTGGCGCAATTCCAAGCAGAAATGAAGTTCAACGTGAACTGGATGATCTTTTGATGTCGATGTAGGAGGAACTTATAGAATGGAAGAAAAAAGCAGGGCGCAGGAACTGAGCGTTCGGGAAATCTCCTTGATTCGTGAACTTGCACAGATACGGAAAGAACATAAAAGAGAACTAGAGTACGAAAAGTTCGATGACTATGAACTTCCGCCGCGCACCCAGTTTTCCATGCTGAATAAACCTGCAGTGAGCATAAAATATGGTGTTATGAAATTTAATATGGCGTGCATTCGGCTTTTTGAAGGAATCAAGTATGTCCTTCCGATTTTGCACCCCAATAAGAAGCGGCTTGCGTTGATTATGTGCCCGGAAGAGGACAGCGCGTCTGTTGAATGGGCACGACAGAAAGGCGAAAACTGGGTGAATAAGGATATTACATCATTGGAATTTGTGGAAAATATCTTCAGGCTCATGAACTGGAATCGGGAATGCCGTTATAAAGTGCTTGGACGAGTGGCTAATTCAGATCAGGGCCTTTGTATGTTGTTTGATTTGGAAGAAGCAATCATGTTCACCCCGAAGCCACAGGAATATACGGATCCGCTTACTGGTGAAATGAAGAAAAAGCAGATGAAATTCTTCCCGGATGTCTATAAGAACCGTATCGGAAAAGCTTATAATGACTATATTGCAGACCATCAGATGAACATGTTTGAAGACTTCATTGGGTATCAGAGTTCTACTGTATTGGATGAGCCCGAACGGGAAGCAGTCACTACTTCAATACCGATTCCGCAACGTGAAGAATCTGAAAATATACCTTTGCCAGATTTACCGGGACAGCTTGAAAACGTACAACAATCGGGCAATGAGATTGCTAAGAGAGGAATGCCGACATGAATTCTGGACGAGTTATGAACCTGCGAGTGACAATTCCGGCAGAAAGCCGGAGAATGAATGTTGGGAAAGATGTTATCCGTATTCTTGGAAGTCCGGCCTATATCTGCGTTTTGCAGAGGAAAGATCGGAAGTCTATTGCAATCACGCCATGTGCTACGGAGCATCCCATGTCCTTTAAGGTCCCGGACAGGCTGCTGACCGATGGGCAGTGTCGGATGATGATTAACGGAATACAGTTCATTCAGGTGTTGCTGGAAGCAAATGGTCTGGCGGCAGGAAAAGACCATCAGTTTAAAGGACGGTATGATGCCGAGAAAAATGCAGTTATCATTTCGCTTGAAAAAGATGAACAAAGTGCCCTCTCGCCTCAAAAGTGTACAACTTGACATCACGTCCACTTGGTCGTATAATACGTCCAAATGGACGTGATGAAGGGAACCAATATTATGAGTGGTGGAATTTTAGATATTTTTCAAACGATAATTCCAACAGCAGCGGCTGTCTTATCGGAAAGACGACAAATGTTAAGGATGACGCAACAAGAGGTTGCTGATCAAGCCAATATAACTTTACGTCAATATCAAAGGTTGGAATCTGGGGAAAGAAGTATTTTGACCTGTTCTTTTGGCTTGGCGTGTCGAGTAATTGAAGCTCTTGATATGGATGTTTCTAAATTCTATCATGGTGACTATTACCTTGAAGAATTGAAAACTATTGAAGGCAAACGATTTGGTGACAGGGGAAAACATCAATTTAAATGACGGCGTGATGCCGAAAAAAGAGCAATATGGACAAATCCATACAGCACCTGTTCCGTAGACGAAATTGCTGTTTATCTACAATTGTATCGTAAATATAAGATTTTAGTGTGTAAGGGAATCTGCAACTATATCGTAAATAAGGAAAAATTTACTGTACAAATAGTATTCGTGTAAAAAGCGGTAGATAAACTCAAAAACATCACACTAAAATACACGAATAATATCGAAATAATTGCACTATTCGACACGAATGTAAGAGTATCATCATACCCGCTGCTGATATGTGGGGGCTTTTCCATCTCTTTCTACTTTCTTGCGTTCATATATGGATTCTGTTACTTCGTCAATGAACGCTTTTTCTTGTGTTGTTGCGATGCTATATTGAATATTGAATTTTCGGCACAGCTCAAAGAATGTATCAAAGAACAAACGGCTATTGCTTTCTGTGTCCAAATATTGTTGCTGCAAATCTTTTTCCATAGCTTTCCTTAAACTTAAACCTCTGGTTCATGGATTTCTACATTGCTTTCCAATGCGGCTTCAATCCAAGCCCGTTTTACATCCTTCGCGTTCGCTATTGCCTTTTCTTTGGTATCCGCACAGGGTGATGCATCCCAGCAGGTCTGGAAAAGAAGCCACATATCCGCCGTCCTCGACATCAGGGGTAAGTACCATTTTGTACGGAAGAGAATCACAGAAATCCCAATTATAACGATGCTCGTCTTTTATCATTGCTATGAGGGTATTAACTTTTCCGAGATATACCTACGGGGCTGCTATTGAATCTTTCTCAAACTTTCGACACTGAGTTCAGCTTCGGAAAGCACAGATAGCTTTTTTCGATATGTATTCACACTCATAAGAGGTTCGTTTGTAATGAAAACACCATGTACGGTCCATTTATTTCTGGGAAGTGAATATTGAGCTCTAACATCATCAAAATGAGCAATGACCCATTCAACACGACGTTTATGCTTTGTTGCAAAACTTTTCTTCTTACCATCCACAAACATTTTCTGATATTCAGCTTGTATTTCGTAAGGATTTTTGGAAAAGTCAAAGTTCTTGACTTCTGCGACAACAATGCGATGCTTCTTCTCGTCTATAATTAGAACATCAATGTCGCCAAGTACATCACTTTTTTCATCTGCAATCTTTTTCTTGTTGATTCTTTTTACATTAGGGAATACTCTAAATACACCAAAGCTTTTTATAATGTCGGAAATATGCTGGTTAAAGGCATCTCCTTGGTCATTACAAATACGTCCCATAAGGGTATTCATCTTTTTATTCGTGGTTGCTAATCGTCCATCATATATTAGGTTGGTAACATACAATAAAGAATGATAAAGCTGGCGAATTCCCCAAATTAGGTCGTTACCTCTGCATAGTATCGGCCGCCTAACAAATGAATACTGCCGATTGAATCTCCAAGGATAAACATCTTCTTTGCGAAAACCCGCAGGAGCCTTCATAAAATCTTCGCGAGCTGTCAATGTGATATCTTTTAAAATACGAGTTGAAATTTCTGAGCTGAATTCGTTGTCACACTCATATAGATACTCTAAAAGTTCATCTTTTGTAGTGATAACAACCTCTCCTTGGAGATGCTCTTCGCCAAAGTCAACAAGCAAATGAATGAATACAATAAGCTGTGTATAGGAGTATGAATAGGCGGAAAGGAACGCTTCATCTAAAGCTTTTGAATAATCATTACTCTCAGGAGTGGAAGGAAAGGATTCCGAATTGTAAGCAAGCTGTTCTTTTCTATAACGCGAACTATATTGTCCCATGCGTACAAGTTCCGCTTCTTTGATTCCGATTCTATTAGATTTTAGAATGCTTATGGGAAGATTCATCATTTTATAGTGAAGCAAATCTTTTCTATAAGCCCATTCAATAATTTGAACACAAATAGCTAAAACAAACTCATACCGGCCAAGACCGATAGGAGTTTCCCCAGACGGAGGTGTTGCTGTTACATATTCGGCTAAGAACTTAAGTGCCATCGAAAGGCGGTTGACATCATTTAGCTGTTTTAGATATTCATCTTCTTTTTCCGGGTAACAGGCAACATCATAGCGATAGCGGTCGTATTGAGAATATTCTGAACTAATGACCTCTTCTAAATCACTATATATTTTTTCGAGAAGACCAATAGGAGACCATTCAGAAACTTCGCGTTTCAGCATATCGTACAAGGTATTTACACAGGAAAAAACGATTTCTTCACCATCTGAACTGGATACAGGGCCATAATTCCATCGATGACTTTCTACGACTTGTTGTCCAATGAAACTAGAAAGGCGGTCCTCATCTTCTGGTCGGATGGCAGTATTCTGCGGGTATAAAACAGGCTTAAGATATTTTCGTTTCTGGATATCGAAAGAAACGATTTTTTTCTTGAAAGGCGGAGAAAAAACATGCTCAATAATGCTGTTATAAGCAATAGCAGTAGAACTCGTTTTAAATAAGCAATCAAGAAACAGTGTAATATATTCTTTCTCCACACGATTTGTTTCACAATTAAAAGGCATAAGTGAACGCTCAGTGAAAGTGACTGTATAGCGTGTGGGTCCACCAGAAATAGTGACATATTCACCTAATGTTTTTGCATTATTTTCTGCTGTTGCATTTTTCTCAAAGCATAGAGAAAAGTGATAAATGCTATACATTAAGTCCATGCGTTCAATGATTTCTCTCGATTCAGATAGCCAATAAGAAGTCATATCCATTAAGCTTTGAATAACATTGATATCAGGTACATCAGATATAAAATCAACATCAGAGGTCAGCCAAATTATTACATCGCTAAATCTGATACAAAAAGAAAGTACATTTTTCGTGGCAAAATTCTCATCAAAATAAATCTTACGTTTTACATCAGAAAGAACGACAGGAATTTTCGTTTTATCGTCATAGGATTTAATAAGAATAGCATCTTCGGCTAGAAGTGCCTTTCCAATGTAATAAGGCGCACCTCCCGGAGTAATTAGCATAAGGGGATTATCGGGACTTGCATCATCACTTAAATAAAAACTATAATGATTGTCTGTATAAATTGTAATACAATTTAATTCGCTGAACAAACCACTGGTTAGCGTTTTAACTGAACTTTTCGCAACAAAGTAACGCGGCAAAAAGCCTGTGTGTTTCATCTCGTTTATACTTATACAATGCAATTCAAAAGGGTTCAAATGAACGATACCATAATCAGAAAATACATTCTTCAGAGAACACGATACAGCCCGACCTATTCCATTAAGGATAACGAGATGAAACACATTCTGTGGGGCTATATGATTATCTTTAAATTTCTTGGCAAAATAATCCTCGCGTTTTATTATGGCTTCAGTGTATTTAGATGGAGCATATGTGTCATGCATATTTTCAGCATTATAATCCAATGCATCATCACAGATAAAAGATACCACCATCAATTGATTGTTAAATACATTCAGCAAAATTTCTTTATAGTAATTGGTGTCTAAAAGTTCAATATGTAATGAGGATTCTTTGATTTTTCTATGTTCCAATTTGGCAAGAGATTTTTTGCAATCATGCCAAATTCTTCTGTTGTACATATCTACAACAGCATCTTTGATTTTAAATGTGTCAGCAATTTTTAATGCCATAAAGGACATGAACTCTGGCAGGAGCGCAATATTGAGTAAAATATAGGAACCACTTCCAGCATCATACAAAAAGGGCTTTGTATAGAATGGGCGCGTATCTATGCTACCCCAAGCATGGGTTCCAAATTGTATGGCTATTATATCAAGCATATCCAAATCATTATTTAACATACGGAGCATATTATTGCGCGAGATAGAAATGAGTTTTGAATGATAAGTGAGTGTTTCATTGCTTGGAACTTTTGTTGATGCTGCTTCAATAATAGGTGGTTCAGAAGAAATGCCAATACTTTTTGCGATGCGGGTTGATATTTTTAGCATAGCAGAAAATAGGAAATATACTTTCTTTATGTACTCCAAGGGAAAAGAATTTTTGAATCCGAAAAAGATTTCACAGAGCATCTGTAGCCTATACGCAGGATAAGAATCTATCCCATTAAAAACGGTATAGTTATCATACAGCATCACATTTTGCGTAAACACATTTTCGTTTGGGTCAATGGCTTGGACTAACGATATGGAGTCCATTTTTTTAATAATGGATGAAAACTTACCCGCGCTCATTTTTGCAGAAGATGTGTAATAGGTTTCATCATTATATAAAATGGCGCTTTGCAGTGCATCCAATAAAACTGCGCGATTTTGATTCTCCTTTTGCAAATTTAAAGCGGAAAGTCTCCGAAGAAAATCATAAATATCATAAGCGCGAATGATTTCAACAAGTTCTTTTAATTCGTGCTGAACATCATCGCTCTCGAAAGTTGATTGAACAATACTCAAGGGGTTGAATGGATTCATGCTGGGAAACCTCCTTTTACATAAAGTAATTAGCCAGAAATAATGATGTGGTATTTATATTTATTATACTGCTTAATCGCTACTTTGTACAACATTTTTATCATACACATGTGGGTCTTTCCCGAATTTTGTGTAAAGTCCAGACAGCTATAAAACAAGAGCAATTTTAATATGAGGCGGCAGACGGCGAAACCGGCTGTCGCCTTAACAACAACATAACGCCGGCAAGGGGGAATGTCAAGGGCGGTGAAGCCGTTCATATGTAGGAGAAACTTATAGAATGGAAGAACAAAGCAGGGCGCAGGAACTGAGCGTTCGGGAAATCTCCTTGATTCGTGAACTTGCACAGATACGGAAAGAACATAAAAGAGAACTAGAGTACGAAAAGTTCGATGACTATGAACTTCCGCCGCGCACCCAGTTTTCCATGCTGAATAAACCTGCAGTGAGCATAAAATATGGTGTTATGAAATTTAATATGGCGTGCATTCGGCTTTTTGAAGGAATCAAGTATGTCCTTCCGATTTTGCACCCCAATAAGAAGCGGCTTGCGTTGATTATGTGCCCGGAAGAGGACAGCGCGTCTGTTGAATGGGCACGACAGAAAGGCGAAAACTGGGTGAATAAGGATATTACATCATTGGAATTTGTGGAAAATATCTTCAGGCTCATGAACTGGAATCGGGAATGCCGTTATAAAGTGCTTGGACGAGTGGCTAATTCAGATCAGGGCCTTTGTATGTTGTTTGATTTGGAAGAAGCAATCATGTTCACCCCGAAGCCACAGGAATATACGGATCCGCTTACTGGTGAAATGAAGAAAAAGCAGATGAAATTCTTCCCGGATGTCTATAAGAACCGTATCGGAAAAGCTTATAATGACTATATTGCAGACCATCAGATGAACATGTTTGAAGACTTCATTGGGTATCAGAGTTCTACTGTATTGGATGAGCCCGAACGGGAAGCAGTCACTACTTCAATACCGATTCCGCAACGTGAAGAATCTGAAAATATACCTTTGCCAGATTTACCGGGACAGCTTGAAAACGTACAACAATCGGGCAATGAGATTGCTAAGAGAGGAATGCCGACATGAATTCTGGACGAGTTATGAACCTGCGAGTGACAATTCCGGCAGAAAGCCGGAGAATGAATGTTGGGAAAGATGTTATCCGTATTCTTGGAAGTCCGGCCTATATCTGCGTTTTGCAGAGGAAAGATCGGAAGTCTATTGCAATCACGCCATGTGCTACGGAGCATCCCATGTCCTTTAAGGTCCCGGACAGGCTGCTGACCGATGGGCAGTGTCGGATGATGATTAACGGAATACAGTTCATTCAGGTGTTGCTGGAAGCAAATGGTCTGGCGGCAGGAAAAGACCATCAGTTTAAAGGACGGTATGATGCCGAGAAAAATGCAGTTATCATTTCGCTTGAAAAAGATGAACAAAGTGCCCTCTCGCCTCAAAAGTGTACAACTTGACATCACGTCCACTTGGTCGTATAATACGTCCAAATGGACGTGATGAAGGGAACCAATATTATGAGTGGTGGAATTTTAGATATTTTTCAAACGATAATTCCAACAGCAGCGGCTGTCTTATCGGAAAGACGACAAATGTTAAGGATGACGCAACAAGAGGTTGCTGATCAAGCCAATATAACTTTACGTCAATATCAAAGGTTGGAATCTGGGGAAAGAAGTATTTTGACCTGTTCTTTTGGCTTGGCGTGTCGAGTAATTGAAGCTCTTGATATGGATGTTTCTAAATTCTATCATGGTGACTATTACCTTGAAGAATTGAAAACTATTGAAGGCAAACGATTTGGTGACAGGGGAAAACATCAATTTAAATGACGGCGTGATGCCGAAAAAAGAGCAATATGGACAAATCTATGTTGAAAAGTTTACATCTGCCAGCTTGATATGCAAGGCGTTTTATGGTAAGATGAAAGCATAATAGGGAGATTATGAAGCTCGGAGAGAGGCGGTGAGGCCGATGGAAGATAACAGGATGGTTAGTTTCTCACTGGGAGGAATGGCCTTTGAATACGATGATAATAAAAATCAGATAAATATTAAAAAACACGGAATTTCATTTAAGAGTGCAGCGCGTATCTTCTTTGACTATGACCGAATCGAGTTTTATGATGAGGATCATAGTTATGACGAAGATCGATATAACACCATAGGCGATACTTCTGCTGGACGGATTTCTCAAAAAGCAGAGGGTGCATTGATTGGCAATATAGACCAGTTCATCGGAAAGGTGAATGAAATACTATTTGTTGTATATACTGAACGAGTAAGAATTGAAGAAAGCGGTACAAAAACAGATGTGACAAGATTGATTTCGGCACGAATGGCTACCGAATTTGAAAGGGGGCTTTATTATGGTAAAAACGAGTGAAATGTCTATGGAACTGAAACAGGAACTTGCATTTACAAAAGAAGAACTCGCAGAACTGGAAGCGGCAAAGAAAATGCCAATCACGTTTGATGCGGATTGCCCTGAAACCACACCTGAGCGGGCGGTTAAATTTAGAAGAGTTAATCCGCCGCGTAACAGAATGGATGCCCATGGAGCATAATCACAATCAAGAAAAGAACGTATAGAGCGCAAGTAAGCCCTACAAGGCTCAGATCGGTTCGGAACCGACTGAAACCCTTGTAGGGCTTATTTTTTTTGTGAATTTTTTGTTCCTTGCTTGACAACCGCATAGGGCCAACCAAGAAAAACTACGATAACTAAAGGGTTTTCAAGGCTTGAGTTGTCCTTCAAAAGTTTTATTTGTTGAAAAGACTGCAAGATACGGAAAATCCGGGGTTATATGTAGGAGGCTTTTTGGAAAGCTCTGTTTTGACCCACAAAAAGGAGCAACAAATAAAGATTGAAGGAGAGTTCAAGCCTACGGTGGATTGCCATTGAGTAATCCGCCGTGGGCTTGTTTGCGCAAAAAAAGATTTAGGATGGGATAGAGGAATGGAATCAAAGAAAGCTGTACAACACGTTTACTTAGTAGGTGCTAAGTCCATGGGGGCCTACGGTGGGTACGAAACGTTTGTATATAAACTTACAGAGTATCACCAGAAGAAAGACAACATTAAGTACCATGTTGCCTGTAAAGCAAATGGTGATGGAAGCATGGATGAAACCCAATTTGAGGGCGTAACTAAAATTAGCGACCATGAATTTGAGCTTCATAATACTCAAAAGAAGATGGGAATCAATGTTGAGAATAACGGATACGGGACCATCTATGGTTGATTGTGTTAAATACCCAGTTAAATATACGGATGGTTATGCCGGTAATTCTCTGCTGGAAAAAAATATATTATTTTGTATAAAATCAGATAGAAGTTTTGGTAATGAGATTGAAGCGGCATCACAAACGGATAGCTTTAATTATAAGGTCCTAAAAATTAAAGATATAGAGGAAATTGAGAGTATATCAGAAGAAAATTCGGTGTTAGGAACTTATGATAAAATCATGTCCAAAAGATGCTATTACTATGGTTGAAGATGAAGAAGGCTTTGAATATCCGCAGATTAATGAAAGTAAATGTGTGCGCTGCTACCAATGCATCAAGGTGTGCCCGATAAAGGCAGCAAAAACTACCGCTTGATTTCAAGAAAATGTTAGAAAAAGGTCTGTACAAGGCTGACTTGTTCTCTGATCTGTGATATACTGGGGCCACGGGAGACCGTGGCTCTTGTTGTATATACGTTTCAGCGAGTGCATTATGGGAGGTGCAAATATGACAGGGGGAAATGATAGCACCTATAGGGGAGTTGCAGAGCTGGGGGACTTTTACTTCAAATCTCCGATTGCAAAATTAGGCGACAATGAAGATGAGTATTCAAGATGTTGGGTGTACTTGTCTGAAAAAGTAAAAAACAATCTGAAATCCTCATTAGAGCAGTTAAATAGTAGTCAAGGATTGTAGACTAAGAAAATTTGAAAAATGGGCTCCGTTACCATAAAATCTCACCATAAGGCTGACTTGTTCTCTGATCTGTGATATACTGGGGCCACGGGAGACCGTGTCTCTCGCTGCTCTGATAATCACACACCTCTACGCGGTGAGCAGCAGGCAACGATCTTATGATTGGCTGAGATGTGAAGAAGAAAGTGGAAAAATGGGGAAAAGTACGTTAATCGATTTGATCAATCAGGTACAAGATATTAAAAATTGTTTTACCACTTCTTATCAAACTGTTGTTTCATATCCTGATAGACCGCCAAAGCAAAAACAATACCAGACGATTCGAGCGAATAAAGAGTATGCACTTTGGAGAGCCAGAATAGAGGCAGAATTAGGTATGCTGACGCAGGATAAGACTGTGGATGACATATATAAACTATTTTCCTTTATTGAAAAAGGCTACAGCGAATCGTATTATTTTACTCAGTTAGAAGCAAAGTTGAATGTACTCAAAGAACTGTTATTGAGTGGGCGTATTTCGAGATTGGAGGATGGAATGGAATCAAAGGAGAATAAGGTTTTTATTTCCCATTCTAGTAAGGATGCTGAGATTGTAAAAGCCTTTGTGGAACTTTTAGAAGATATGGGAATGCCGGAGAATTCTATTGTCTGTACCTCTGTACCCGGATATGGCATTCCTGGTGGAAAGAAAATCTATGAATGGTTAAGAGAGCAATTACTCAACTATAATATTCATATGATTTTTATGTTGAGCCACAATTACTATGATAGTGCTGCAAGTCTGAATGAGATGGGAGCCGCATGGTTGGCAAAGACTGAATCAACCTTGGTTCTTCTGCCAGGGTTTAGCTTTTCTGACATAAAAGGATGTATTGATCCAAGTGAAATGGGAATTGCTTTAGGCGGAGACATAAGCGAGCTAAAGCATAGATTGGGTGAATTAAAGGATAAACTTTGTGAAGAATTTAAATTGTCTCCGATGAGTGCAACTAAATGGGAGAGATACCGAGATGGATTTCTTGGAAAAGTGCAATCGGATGTAAGTAAGGAAAGTATACAAGAAAAGAAGCCGGATGATAGTCAGCCGTACATACCAACAGTGGAAAATTATAATAACGAAACGGTTTCAGTAGAGACAGCTTTTCTTTTGGTTTATGCAGCCGCAGGAGACGGGAGAATTCTTAGACTTGCCACACTAGGTTCGCCTGTTCAAGTTTCGGCTGCGGGAAAACAATTCATGGCTGATGATTCGCAACGTGAGTCTGCTATATGGCAGGAGGCATTGGATAATCTCGTTCATTTTGGATGGGTTAAGTCCGTGGGAAGGAAAGGCGAGGTATTCGAAGTGACTGGAACGGGTTATACAAAAGCGGATTGGCTAAAGGAAAGCATGTGTATCGACACGGACATTGAGCCATTGGATGAAATAAAGAACTTCGATAGATAAGTAGAAGAGCAAAGTGACAGGTATGATTTAACCATGGGGATGCATGAGCACCCCTTGCGCTGCTCGAAACTTTGCACACCTCTCCGTGGTGAGCAGCAGGCAACACATGAGAATGTGGCTAAGAATGCGAAGGGAAACACTATGATTTGTAGGTGCTGATATGATACAAGAGAAGATTCTATCGGTTATTTACTCTGGCTTGAATATGGTTGGTACTATATGGGCGGTATACAGTGTGATATATATGACACCAGAGAGTGTGTATGAATCCTTAACTATAGGCGGCGTAACTAGTGCAGATAAAGGTTTAATCCGCCAAAAGAAAGATACTCTGTACGGAATTGCTCTGATCATAGTCGGATTTTTTGGCCAGACAATTTTGACTTTTGTAGGTACACCAAACTGGATTTATTTTGTATTATATCTTATTGGTACGGCTATATTGGTTTATGTTACTATCAAAGTTGTGGATTCTATTTATTGTAGATTTATAGAAAGATATATGAAAATAAAAGAACATAAGGTGAATAATGGATAACAAACGGTGGCTCACAGAAGAACAAATTGAGGCTATTGTCAGCATACTTAAAAAGCAGTGTGATAGAATCGAAGAACGCAACCAAAAATTAAGTGTTGACTTTCCAGATCTTTATGACGAATTATACTACACTGGTCGAGGACATGGCGACACAGGTGCAGTTTATGCTGGATTTACAGAAGCAACGGAAATCCCTGATATGAAAGTTTACAGAGTCAAATATGGGCGAGGCTATTGGCAACCTGAACTACACAGTGATACAGCAGTTATTCAATTATATAATTCCGGAGCAGGAAAGGTATTGGAGTCAAGCGAAATAAGAGATAAGTGTAGACAATATAATTACATCGGCTCACTGAAGAAATATGGAGCTATCCAATTTTGGACAAGCAAAAAAGGACACCTTACACGGGCAGAGCTTGTTGAGTTCGATGTAAATGGTAGCGAAAAGAAAAGAACGCTTGTCTATAAATATACTGCAAAACTTATACCCTTTGTTGCTTGATATAGCTTTTAATCGGTGCTATACTAAAATCACAATACATAAAAGAAAGAGGCTGATTGATTATACCCAGAACGAAAGGCAGCAAAAATCGTCCCAAAACCAATACTACCAAAGACTACGTATCCCAGATCGCAGAAAAGAAAGAACAGGTGGTAAACTTAACCACCGAGATCGCATTCATCCAGAAAGCGATTGAGGAGCAGAAGAACACATTGAAAGAGAAGAAGTCTGCTTTGAAGAAGGCCGAAAAAGAAGTGGCATCCCTGGAAGCGAAGAAGGCAAAGGCAGATGCTAAGGCCGCTGAAGAAGCAAAGAAGGCTGAAGCCGAAGCAGTGCTTAAGAAGCTGCTGGCAAACGGTATGAGTGCGGACGAGATTCTCGAAAAACTGAAATGAACAAGAACAAAAAAATAAATGCCGTGTGGACAAACTGAACTCTAGGAGTTCACACGGTATTTTTTGAAGACTGTTATATAGTTTATAACGGAAATAAAAGAAGAACAAAATTATAAGAAATGGAGTGTGACATAAAATGAACTTATCTAAAATACACCACATCGCAATCATCGTATCTGACTATGAAGCCGCAAAGGATTTCTATGTGAACAAACTAGGTTTCTCTGTCATCAGAGAGAACTACCGTCCAGAGCGTAAGGACTGGAAGCTGGATCTGCGTGTCAATGAATACACAGAGCTGGAGATTTTTGCAGAGGAAAATCCACCGAAGCGTGTGAACCGTCCGGAAGCCTGTGGTTTGCGTCACCTTGCATTTTGTGTGGAGAGCGTGGAGCAGACGGTGAATGAGCTGGCGGAGGTAGGGATTGAATGTGAGCCAATCCGCGTGGATGATTACACCGGCAAGAAGATGACTTTCTTCCACGACCCGGATGGACTGCCGCTGGAGCTGCATGAGTAAAATGAAGAAAACCAGAAAACCAGGCGGTGGCCGGAAAAAGTTAAAGCCTGAATACGATGCCGGGAAGAATCTGAAAGAGCAGATGGGTGCGGCTGTGGTACTTTATGAGGAGGAATGTTCTCTCCAAGACATCGCCGATGCTCTAGCTCTAAACCCCATCAAAGTGAGAAAGCTGCTCATTACAGCCGGTGTGTATGAATCGGAAGTGGCTGAGAAGGTACAGGATACTTTTGAAAAATACCGAGAAACACAGGACTACAAAACCTCCATACTCTCAACCGCAATTATTCTTCAACTCTCCAAAGCCTCCGTTACCTCGTATCTGCCTTATCAGAAAGGTGTATACTTCCCAAGTACTGCTGATAAAGAAAAAATTAGTGTTGGAGCAGAGCGGCAGCGGAGATACAGAGCGATGAAACGGTGGAGGGCTGATCCGACAGAAGAAAACTTCTGGGGAGTGGTTGTGGCCTATGCTGGGGTAAAATTTAAAACCTACTCTGGCTTATCATTCTCTTATGAAGTGCGGAAGGGCAGAAACGGGCAATACACAAAGGAACTCTGGATCGACCGCCGGGAGAAGAGTAAAAGTTTGGCGTGGAGTTCGGTGTTGCTGGCACTGGGCAATATAAAAGGAGAAGTGGTTGACCGCCCGAAAGCTCTGGGTGACATCCGGGGCGTGACTTACATATATGGGATGTTCTATCGGTTCGGGCTGATCAATGTGCCAGACGAGGTAAAGGAGAAGATGAAGAAGCAGAAACGGCCGAAGAAGAAAAATAGCGAAAAACAATGAAAAATCCAGTTGCTATGTGCAAAACTTGCTTGTTGCAAAAGTAAAATGCAGAAAATTGCAGCCTGAATTTGTAGCTATTTGCAGAATCAACGGATGGAGTAAATGTAGGTACTAATTTGCTACATCCGTTGATTTCACAGGGGTTTGGGGGAGTAGCCCCCAAGGTCTTTTTGCAATTACCTACATACACAACATTTTGCAATTACCTACATTTTTGCTTTGCAAAAAACAGCAAAACTCTACGGTAAGATGTGCCGTAACTGAGGAAGTGAATCTCAGTTAGGAAGGACGGTAGCATTATAGAAAAACCGAAAGAGATGCTAGAAGAGTACATGAAGAGAACGGAGCCGGAGTTTTATCCGCCTGTGGAGAATCTGCTGGATTTGATTTACGAGCATTACACGGAAAACAACCCGGCGGCACCGAAGGCCACAGTGGCTGGCAGAGCGGCAAAGGCGAAAGAGAAAGAGTTGGAGAAGTGGCTGCGAGGACTGGATGGCATGGATACCGTAGCAATATGTGATATAGGCCGGGACAGAATGAGCGAATGTAGCGCAGTAGTGTGCCTGCAAGTAGTTCATCCTGTTCCGGCTTTTTTTAATTTCTCGAAAATCTGTATTCCCAGGTGGCTCTAAACAAAATAGAAAGCAGGAAAGAGCTTTCTGATAAATTCTACAAAGAACGACTGACATCTGCACTGATTCAGGAATGCAGAGTTTGGACGGACGAGAGAAACAACCTGATCCACCACATGGCCAATTTGCCCTATGATAGTGAGAAGGTTCGACAGATCGCTATTGATGGAAATGAACTCGTGAGGCAGGTAAAGAATAAAACTGCGAGCGCAATCAACCGACTGAAGCGTGAGCATAAAAGACCTGCCGAAGATTCATGAGGCGTGCAGAACGAATACCGTATGGGTGTGGTTACAAAATCCCATCCATACGGTTTTATAATAAAATGATTGTTTCATATCGAACAAATGCGTTCCTTTCCCTCTCTATACATCAAAATCACTTCCGGGGAAATTTCAGCAAAAGAAGGGCAGAGGAGAACAGAGCAAGCCCAATGGGGGATGCCAATAAGAAACAATCAGAATCATCTACAAATCAAAATTACTTCAACTATTTCAAAAGTACTCTTCAAAAATCAGGACAACCCATCGCCAAAGCCAGTCCATCAATATACCAACCAAACCATTAAACCCTGTTATCACCCACCCTGAGGAGCGCATCTGGGCAGGGCGAACGCCCCCGGTGGAAGCCCCGGGCTCCGGACGATCCGAGGAGTGGCACACTAAGTCACATGAAAATATATGTGCATAAAAAGAAATAGAGTGAATGTGATAATTCTAAAACACAAAATTGCGAAAGAACTTGAAAATAACGCCTGAACGTGGTATAATTTTGGTACGAACAAGCCGGTTTTGGTACGACAACGGTATGCTGTGGTACTGTAACTGTTGTTTCGAAATTATGAACGACTACAAAAAATGTGTGAAAATTTAGCGTAGCTACGACGACACCTATCAGGTTCAGGTCGTGTCTTGGTACGACAACGAGAACTCCTACACCTCTCAGATGGTCCGTACCATCAAGT
>ENA-OWRC01002030-OWRC01002030.1-human-gut-metagenome-genome-assembly--contig:-NODE-2030-length-17212-cov-4.240485_pt1 | contig 17212 bp, 17 predicted proteins | sample MGYA00248268_ERZ651895 | MGnify/ENA primary metagenome ERZ651895 (study PRJEB26924, sample SAMEA4378242) | human gut metagenome | biome: human gut; feature: human-associated habitat; material: faeces...
GAAGGTATTTCCGACAACGATTGGGTCTTGAACGTTCAAAGTACCTTGTTGAACAAGGAGGGTTGCAACCGCACCTTTTCCTTTATCCAAACGCGCTTCGATAACGGTACCAATAGCACGGACTGTTGGGTCTGCCTTGAGTTCTTGGATTTCAGCCACAAGAAGGACAGTTTCCAACAACTCATCAATGTTTTGGTTGAACTTGGCTGAGATTTCTACAAATTCAGAATCCCCACCCCAAGCTGTCGACATAACACCGTGTTCCGCCAATTCACCGATGACACGTTCTGGGTTGGCACCTGGTTTATCAATCTTGTTAATAGCCACAATGATTGGAACATTGGCTGCTTTTGAGTGGTTGATGGCTTCAATAGTCTGAGGCATAACCCCGTCATCTGCCGCTACGACCAAGATGGTAATATCGGTAACAGATGCACCACGTGCCCGCATAGAGGTGAAGGCCGCGTGTCCAGGTGTATCCAAGAAGGTAATCTTCTTGCCATTTTCAACGATTTGGTAGGCACCGATGTGCTGGGTGATCCCACCTGCTTCACCTGTCGCCACACGAGAATTACGAAGGGTATCCAAAAGGGTTGTTTTACCATGGTCAACGTGTCCCATGATAGTTACAACTGGTGGACGTTCCACTAACTCATCTTCGTTGAGATAACCATCTTCCACGAAGAAACGTTCAATATCGGCATTATCCACTTCTACCTTTTTCTTGGCTTCAATTCCATAATCGACCATCAAAAGTTCAATGGTATCCCCATCCAGCGATTGATTTTGAGTTGCCATAACTCCCATCATGAAGAGCTTCTTGACGATTTCAGCTGGCTCTCTCTTGATCCGTTTTGCGATTTCTGCAACCGTCATTCCATCCGTATACTCAAATTCACTTGGTAATTCATGGAATTTACGCTCTGTTACTGGTTTTGGAGCTTCTGTGCGGTTGTTCTTTCCCTTTTTATTTTTCTTATTGTTATTCCAGTTACTATTTCTTTGATTTCTCACTTGATTTTGACTACTTCGATTCCTTTGTTGTTTTCTTGGACCATCTTCCTCACGATCAAAATCATCGCGTTTCTTATCTGGTCGCGCTTGTTTCTTACGGCGTGTATCTACTTGAGCTGGAGTAGCTACAACAGCTGGCTTCGTATGGCTTTCAACAGTCGGCTCCTGTACAGGTGTTTTCACTTCAGGTACTTCTACCCGTTTCCGGCGCTGTTGACGTTCTTGTTCTGCTTTTGCGGCTTGTTGTTTGTAGCGATCTTCACTTCCACGCGCATACTCAGCATTTTGTTCTGCTTTCAATGCTGCTGCACGCGCTTTGAAATCAATTTTTGGTGCCACTTGGGTTTGAGCACTACGTCTTTGATCTGGTTTGTTATTGCGACGATCAAAACCTTGATTTCGGTGTTCATTTCGATCTTGTGGTCGTTGATTTCGGTTGTCACCATGACGCTGATTGTCCTTGCGATCACGTTTTGGACGATTGTCTTGTTGTTTTCTACGTTCTGCCTGCTCTTTTGCGCGCGCTTCTCGTTCCGCTTTAAAGTTACGACTCTTTGGTTTAGCAGCTGGTGTTACTGATTTTGTCTCAGTTGTCCCTTCTTTTTTTACGGGCGCTGCTTCTTTTTTCTCTGCGACAGCCGTTGTCTTGGCAACCACTTCTGCTACTTTCTTTTCGACTGTTTCTTTTTTCGCTGAAAAGCTCTTGATCAACTTTTCAGCAACATCAGTATCGACACTAGATGCATGACTCTTGACGTCAAAACCTAATTCTTTCGCACGAGTGACGACTTCCTTACTTTCCTTGCCCAATTCTTTGGCAATTTCGTATAATCTTTTCTTAGACAATTGCTGTCCTCCTCTTCTATTCCATAAGAGACCTCATTTTCTTTGAAAATCCAGCATCTACAACAGCGACGACCTTACGGGCACGTCCAATTGCAGTGCTTAATTCTAGTGTTGAAAACACGGTAGATACTTGAACCTCATAATAGTGACCCTTATCTGTCACCTTTTTTGTCAGGTTACTAGCTGCATCATTTGCCAGAAAAACTAATTTTGCTTTTTCTTCCTGGATTGCTTTGATCACAAGTTCTTCTCCAGAAATGAGTTTTCCTGCTCTTTGCGCCAAGCCCAACAAATTACTTATCTTTTGCTTATTCAAGGCCTAACTCTCTTCTCTTCACCTTATGATCTACATAAGCGATCAATTCATCATAGAAAGCTTCTTCCACTTCCATATTAAAGCTACGATTAAAAACTTTCTTTTTCTTAGCAAGTGCCGCTTCTTCATTGTCTAACTTGATGTAAGCACCTCGACCATTGGCTTTGCCAGTTGGATCGATAAAGACTTGTCCTTCTTTATTTTTGACAATGCGGAGCAAATCGCGCTTATCAATAATTTCATTTGAAACGACAGATTTTCTTAAAGGGATTTTTCTTGTTTTTACCATTTTCCCTCCCTCTCTTAATCGACTTGCTCTTCGCCACTTTCTACTTGGTCTTCAAAAGTTTCTTGAGCTGCTTCCATTTCTTCGAACTCACTAGCAGATTTGATATCGATGCGGTAACCAGTCAAATGAGCTGCCAAACGAACGTTTTGACCACGACGACCGATGGCAAGAGATAGTTTATTATCTGGAACCACAACGAGAGCATGTTTGCTATCTTCATCATCAAAAATAACTTGGTCCACTTCTGCAGGAGCGATCGCATTATAGATGAATTCAGCTGGATCTGGAACCCATTCGATGACATCGATGTTTTCTTCCGTCGGAACCATACGTTCTAATTTTTGATCGTATCGAGCTGGGTGGAATTTGCTGGTAATCTTTTTAATGTTCGATCCACCACGACCAACGATAGTCCCAATCGCATCTACGTTTGGATTATGGCTACGAACCGCAACTTTTGTACGATCTCCAGCTTCACGAGCTACACTCATAATCTCAACAGTTCCATCATATACTTCAGGAATTTCTTGTTCCATCAAACGTTTGATCATTTCAGGGTGGCTCCGGCTAACAAAGACATTGACACCACGTGGATTATCTTCTACCTTGTAGACAAATACTTCAATTCGATCATGAGATTGGAAGACTTCCCCTGGAATCTGGTCTTGCTTAGACAATTGTGCTTCGATCGAGCCAAGATTGACATAGATAAAACGATTGTCAAAGCGCTCCACCGTTCCACTCATGATTTCATTTTCATGTTCTTTATAAGTGTTATAGGTGATGGTGCGCGTTTGCTTACGCATTTTTTCCATGATCGTTTGTTTGGCAGATTGAGCTGCTACACGACCAAATTCAGCTGGTGCTTCTTCAAACTTGATCTTGTCCCCCAACTCATAAGCAGAGCTAATGGCCAAGGCATCCTTCAAGCTGATTTCTAAACGGCTATCAAAGACTTCATCCACCACTTCACGAACCGTATAAACACGGAAATCTCCAGTTTTTTCATTGAATTCAATCGCTGCACTTTCTGATTGTCCATAACGACGGCGATAAGCTGAACGCAATGATTCTGTGACAGCTTCAATGATATCTTCTTTTTTGATCCCTTTGTCTTCTTCCAAAATGCGGAAGGCTTCTAGCATTTCTTTACTCATGTTTTTCTTGCCTCTTCTATAAAGGCATCCTTTCTTTCATTCTGTTACAATTTTACAGCCAACCTTGCTTTGGACACAAGGTTATAAGGAATATCCACTGTTTTCTTCCGTGTTTTATCCATATACTCAATGGTCAAAACATCCTCTTCAAAACCTACCAAATTCCCCTCAAAGACCTTTTGCTTTTCAACAGCCTTGTACAAGCTGATATTGACGTACTTGCCAACAGCTCCCTCGAGTGCTTCCTTGGTTTTCAATGGTCTCTCCAGGCCAGGACTGGTAACCTCTAAGAGGTACTGTTCTGGAAATGGGTCTGGTTTGATTTGATCCAATAGCGGGCTAATGATTTCTGTCAAATCCGCTGTATCATTCAGTGTGATTCCTTCTGGTTTGTCTACGAAAATGCTTAAGACGTAGTCACCACCCATTTTGCCATATTCAACATCGACCAATTCAAATGGTTCCTTTATAGCTGGCTGAATCACTTCTGTTACTAAGTCAACAATTGTTGCGATGGTTGCCACCTCCTCATAGATAAGAGGCGAAGATATTTCCCCGCCTCTCCTTTTCTATTCATTTAAGATATTATAACACGATTCCACAATGATTGCAAGGAATATGCTAAAACTGTGCTTCTACACGGTAAATGACCTGGCCTTTACTTGAGAACTTCTTCTCATATTCAGTCATGACATTGCCCTCAAAATCACTGGCATGAAGGTCTAACCAAACCCCTTTCAAGATCATACCGTATTGCGAAAAACTCACCAAGCTATATTCAAACAATCCACGATTATCTGTCTTAAAGTGAATCTCCCCATGTTCTGGAAGAATTTGCTTGAAGGTATCTAGGAAGGTCTTGTAAGTCAAACGACGCTTCTCATGACGTTTCTTAGGCCAGGGATCTGAAAAATTCAGATAGAGTTGATCAATCTCTCCATCTTCAAAATAGTTGGTCAAGCTATCCCCGTCTACCCAAAGTAATTTAATGTTAGGAACATCAGCCTCTAAGACCTTATCTAAGGCATAACTCAAGACCGATTTTTGAATATCAATTCCGATGTAGTTGATCTCTGGATTGGCCTTGGCCATCCCAGTAATAAAGGCCCCTTTTCCGCTTCCAACTTCAATATGAATGGGATGATCATTCCCGAAAATCTCATGCCATTTCCCCTTGGCATCTTCTGGATTTAGGACCACATATTGCGGATTCGCTTCTAATAATTCAGTCGCTCCCTTGCGATTTCTAACTCTCATATTTCCTTTCCATATTTCAACCGGAAATTGCGCAGAGCATAGATCTCGCGATTGACATTTTCTAAATCATTATTTTCATAGTATTTAGCAATTTGGCACAAGAAAGAGTATTGACCAAACCAATAGAGTTTATCAAATACTTTTTGATTGTACTTGTAGCCATAATAGCCTAACCAATCGCGCCAATTAGAATCTGGGATATAGTGACTCAAGATATGCGCCACATCCAACATCCGGTCTGTCAAACGAACAGAGTCCCAATCGACTAGATAAATCAAGCCACTCTCTGTCTCAATCCAGTTGCTATGACGAACATCTCCATGGACGATCGTCGCATAATCCTCCCGAAAGGCAGGCACTGTCTTACGTAAATTCTTTACGACTGATTGGATATAGTGGTTCTGACGTAGGGCAATTGGCAAATGGTTGCTCCAAGAATTGAGCAACTCTAACGGAGATTCCACCGGATAACCAAGTTTCTTTAATTGGGTCATCAAAGGTCTAGATCGGTGCAATCTCGTTAAAATATTGACCACTTGCTTTTTCGACATTCCATTTGGAGTTAGAATTTCCCCATTCAACCATTCTTGGGCACTCATCACATTTCCATCCGGCAAGCGGCGACTCCATAACAATTGAGGAGCAATCTGTTCTTTTGCTAGACCCGCAAGGATTGGGGTCGTATTCATTTTTACAAAAACGCGCCCGCCATCTGGGTAGGTCCCCATGTAGGCCTTCCCACTCTTCCCAGGAATCGGGGTGAGGCTTAGCTCTTTTTCATTCGAGTCCATCTTTTCCTCCGTAAAAAGTTTCCAATCTATTTTACTAATTTTAACGATTTTCGTCAACCAAGCGCGTCATCTTAAATGGAAGATAAAGCAGGGTTAAAGCAACTGTATAAGCCAATAAGCCCAACAACAGGACTTTATCTAAAATAAAGACTAGGCCAATCCCCCCTTCTATCACCGTTATCATGCTCATGACCAGCTGAATCGTTTTGTTCAACCCTGCCTTTTTACTGCCCTTTTTCATCGGGAAAAGGAGGGTCAACGGTTGGTAATCAAAAGCACTGTAAAGCCCCAGTAATTGAAAAATAACCAAGTAATTGAGCAAGGCTACAAGGGCAATCACTACGAGAGGCTGGGGAATAAAGATGATAGCAAGAATGGAAAGAGCCAAGAGTCGTAGAGTCATAGAGAAAAGATCTCCATTCCGTAGGAAGGAGCGCATATATAAGTAAAGCCAAGTATTCCCATGTGTTTTGGGAAGAAACCCTAAGAAACCATCCAAGTAAGCTCTTCTTTTGACACTGTTGGTAATGCCCTTCACCGTTGTAAACAAGGCAAAGAAACGAAGGATCAATTGTTTCCTTGCATTCTCACGAGCAATGGCCAAGGTCCAATTCAAATTTCCATCCTGATAGAATCGCGCTTCCTTCCAGCTAAAAACAGCCCCTTTAGCCACCCCTAAGACAAGGATATAAGCTACAATAGCAAGTTTATCCAGCCCCGTTGCAAGAAGAAGAGGAACAAATAATAGAAGGACAAAACTTTGAATCAAAAACCAAAACACAAAAGACTTCTTGGCCTGCCCTTTGATATAACGTTTCACTTCCTCTTCCTTTACTAAAAGGAATAGAGCATCGGGCTTCTCTAAGTAGGTCGCAATAGAGCCTATCGGAACCAAGAGGAGCAAACCAATCATGAGACTCCAGCGGATCAGGCTTGTATCTTTGGGGAGATCTTGTAAGAATTGGCTGTATTGAACCGCCAAAAATCCTATGAAAATCAGCATAAAGAGGACGAAATGATCATTGAGAACATAGCGGCTATATTTTACACATTGAGTTCGAAACGTTTGTTGCCGTTTTTTCATCAACTCTTTCATGCTGTTTCCTCTTCTGTCAAGGTCATGTAGATATCATTTAGACTTGCTTTCTCATCCCCAAAAGTTGAACGCAACTCATCTAAGGTCCCTTGTGCTCGAATCTGCCCCTTATGGAGGATTACAAAACCATCACACATCTTTTCAGCCGAATCCAGAACGTGGGTACTCATCAAAATCGATTTTCCTTTTGCTTTCTCATCTGCCAATAACTGAATCAAATCTGCAATCGCAACAGGATCCAATCCCAAAAAGGGTTCATCGACAATATAAAGACTTGGATCCACTGCATAGGCGCAAATAATCATGACCTTTTGCTTCATCCCTTTTGAAAACTGGGTCGGGAACCAATCTAATTTTTCAGCCAAACGAAATCGTTCCAACAAGGGCTGGACGCGCACCATGACCTGATCCATGTCTAAATCATAGGCCATAGCTACGGTCTCGATATGCTCTCTCAAGGTTAATTCTTCATATAGACTAGGGGTTTCTGGAATATAGCCGATTTTTTTACGATAGTCAGTTGGAGCTTCTGGAAGGCTCAGGCCGTCAATCCGTACTTCCCCAGCATAAGGATGCAGGAGACCAATAATTTCATTAATCGTGGTTGACTTCCCAGCTCCATTTAGTCCAATCAAACCAATCAGTTGGCCATCCGGAACTGAAAAACTCACCTCTTTCAGGACAGGGATGTTGACATAGCCCCCTGTCAACTTGTTGATTTCTAACATATTTTCTCCAATTTCTGGTATAATGTTCTTATATTATAACAAAATTTAGTCTAAATGAGGTGTATTTATGGTTGACGATTGTATTTTTTGTAAGATTATAGCTGGCGACATTCCTTCCTCCAAAGTCTATGAGGACGAGGAAGTCCTCGCATTTTTGGACATCTCTCAGGTTACACCAGGTCATACGTTAGTAGTTCCAAAAAAACACGCTCGCAACCTCTTAGAGATGGACGAAACCGCCACAGCTCAACTATTTGCACGTGTCTCTAAAGTTGCAAAAAAAGTAGAAACAGCTACCCAAGCTAAGGGAATGAATATCATCAGCAACATGGAAGAAGTTTCTGGACAAACCGTTTTTCACACACATGTCCACATTATCCCTCGCTATTCCGATCAAGATGAGCTTGCCATTTCATTTACTGAACACGAGCCTAATTTTGAACAACTAGCAGTTCTCGCAGAAACCATCAAAAACAGTTAAAAAGGAGGCCATATGAAACTCAAAAATCTCTTTTGGTTTGCAACAGGAGCTAGCATTAGCTACCACCTGGTAAAAAACCGCAAAGAAATCAAAACAGAGGTGACTGAATCCAGCCAATTGGTCAAGGGAATTCAAGATAACCTAGCAAAAATCCAACGCAATCTGGATATTATCCAAGACCAAAAGACCAATCTTCAAGAATTGGTAACGGAATTCCAATACAAGACCAAACTGTTTCGTCAACAAGCAACAGCCTCTCTAAAAGAAATTCAAGATATCTGGCAACCAGGTAAAAACGATTGAGAAGACTCAATCGTTTTTTTCTTATTCTGAAGGTACCGTAGGTGTCACACTGCTCGACTCTGTAGCTGCAGGAGCAACTGGTGTCACTGGTGCAACAGAACTTTGAGGTGTCACCACTCCCGTATCCTGGCTCGATGGGACAACCGGTTGTTGATAAAAATCTTGGTATACTGGAGCTTCCTCAGATGCTGGAACTTGGCTATCAACTTGAGAAGAGTTCCCCTTCAAACTATCATCCCCATCCAGCAGATAAGCATTGGTTTTCAATGTTTTTATTTCTTTCATACCCAAAGCTTTGCGGATAATATTTTGAATTTTTAAGATATGTTTTGAAGTCACAATTTGGTAACTTCCGCCATCTGCTAAGGTGGCATCTTCTCCTTTCAGCTGGTACTGATGAATCGTTGAAAGGGCATCTTTATATCCTAACAATTGAAGAAGACTGTTGCTATCAAGTGAAATGTTGGTTTGCATATTGTCACTAACAGACTCAATGATTCCTTTGTAATGACTCAAACTATTGAGGCTTAAAACTTTCTCAACAATCTTTTTGATCACTTCACGCTGGCGTTTTTGACGTCCGTAGTCTCCTTCTGGGTCTTGGTAGCGCATCCGTGAATAAACGAGTGCTTGGTCCCCATTAATCTCCTGACGTCCTGGTGCGATCTTAGCCGTATATTCTGGCTCATTTTCCTCGATCGAGATATCGAAGTCAAATGGATTGTTAACCGTGATGCCACCAACCTTATCCACTAATTGAACCAACCCCTTCATATTGATCATGACATAGCGGTCAATATGGATATTCAAAAGATCTTGAATAGTCTTAATGGCTAATTTGGCACCACCTTGAGCATAAGCTGAATTCAATTTTGCTTGGACTGTTTCGCCATCTGAAGTAATATTGGTTAGGATATCTCTTTCCAAGCTTGTCATGGTTGTTTCTTTTGTTTGAGGATTGACAGTCACCAAAATCATGGTATCACTATTTCCGGCCCAAGGATCTTCCCGAGAACCACTACCTGTATCAACCCCCATCAAAAGGATAGTCATTGGCTTGTTTTCTGCAATGACATTGGTCTCATTTCCAAAGCCCTTATAAGTCTTACTGAGAGTTCCAGTCGTTTGGTTAAGGATGGTAAGACCATACGCTCCAACCCCAATCACTGTTACCGTCAATAAACTCAAAAACATCAAAATAATCTTTTTAACCATATAGAATCTCTCTCTAATCTATCAGTTTCCCCATAAGGTAAACATCTAAGAATTCTCCTTCAGCTGAACAAGCTCCACGAGCTTGGCAACCTTCGATTTCAAAACCTAATTTTTTATACAGGTGAATCGCCCGTTCATTACGTACTTGGACATTCAAGACTAGTTTGCGAAGAAGACCAGTCGAGTGTGCCCACTCAAGCCCTTCTTCCAGTAAGATCTGTCCAAGTCCTTGATTCCAATAAGCTTTTTGAACCACAATAAAGACATCACCAATATGCTGAATGGACCGTTGAGAAGCTGCAGTGATATTTAACAAAGCCGCCAGTTCCTGATCTAGAAATAGCAAGAGGCAAATCCGGTTATCCGCCATCTCTTGCACCGTTAGAAAATGCTCCATATCTGCTGGAGACATGCCAATCCCAGCTTCATCTAGCGTCATGTAATCTGACTCTTTCCCGACTCGATTTAAGAAATCAACGACAAGAGCCGCGTCTGCACTTTCAGCTTGCCGAATTTCTAATGTCACTTCCTTTTCCTTAGTCATCCGTTTTTCCCACCTGCTCAAAGGATGTTAGTAAAGTCTCTGCACGCGCTCCATGAGCTTCAAAAGCTAACTCTCGCCCCTCTTCCAATTTTCGGATAAAAATTTTTAGATAAGCATCCGAGAGACTCGGCTCAATCAGCTCTCCCCATTCAATAATGGTAGCACCATCTCCAAATAGAAAATCATCTAAATCAATAGAATCTGGATCATTCCCAATCCGGTAAACATCCAAATGGTATAAAGGCAAGCGGCCTTCGTATTCACGAACAATGGTATAGGTCGGGCTTTTAATCATCTGATCAATCCCTAACCCCTTTGCAATTCCCTTTGTAAAGGTCGTTTTCCCTGCCCCTAGATCACCTGATAAGATGATTACGTCTTGCTTTTCTAAGAGTTTTCCTAGCTGTTTTCCTAGAGCGATCAGCTCCATTTCATTGTGACTAATCATTCCTCTATTATATCAAACTTTTTTAAATTCTGCTCTTACTTTTAAAAAATGTTCGAGTAAAGCCCCCTTGTGATGGGAAATTCTAGGGAAAAAAGCAAGTTTCTCCCATAAACTCCTGTTTGAACACTTTGTTTATCCTTCCAAAAAAGAATGGGAGTCACCCCATTCCTTTTTGAATATTTCCCTGAAAACTAATTCAAGGCCATGCTAACGTAGTTTAAAATAAAGAGAACATCTAAAATCCAAATCATGCTGTGCACTTCTTTAGCTTCTCCTTTAACCACTTTCACCAAGCTATAGGTGATAAATCCAGCAGCGATCCCTTGTGTAATCGAGTAGCTGAAGCCCATAAAGATAGAGGTGAAGAAAGCAGGAACTGCTTCTGACATATCTTCCCAATGGATATTTTTCAAGCCACTCAACATCATGATCCCAACAACAATCAAAATTGGTGCTGTTGCAGCGGTCGGTACAATCGCTAACAAAGGACTAAAGAGACTTGAAATAGCAAAACAGATCGCTACAACCAAGGCTGTCAGACCAGTTCGTCCACCAGCTCCAATACCGGCTGCAGATTCGACATAAGTCGTTACATTTGAAGTTCCTGCAATGGCTCCGACTGAAGTCGCTACTAGGTCTGAATAGAGGGCTTTATCTAATTTCGCTGATTGATGATTTTCCCCATTTGTCGCAACAATCCCGACTTTTTCACCCGTACCGATCAAAGTTCCGATTGTATCAAAAATATCGGTCAAGGAGAAGGCTAAGATTGCCATTAAGGTCTCAGGCAAACGAGACGTATTGGAAATCAACGAACCCAATCCTTTCGATCCTAAAGCTTGACCAAAGATCGTGCCTAAATCATTAAAGGCAGCTCCTAGATGGTTACTTGCAAAGTCAATTTTAGTGATATCAACAACATGGATGAGAATTCCAAGCACAGTCGTCACTAAGATAGAAAGGATAATGCCTCCCTTAATCCCTTTGACAACAAAGAAGATGGTAATCGCAAGACCAACAAGAGCCAAGAGGACAGCTGGATTGTTAAAATCAACCAAGCCTGGAACAGCAGATGCATTGGCTGAGATCGTTGCATTCCCCTTATCTGCCCCTTCTCCGACCACTGTATAGGTATGAGGGTCAATCGTGAATTTCAAAAATCCTGCATTCTTAATTCCAACATAGGCCAAGAAAATCCCGATCCCCGCTGAAATAGCAGAGCGAAGAGCGGTCGGAATCGATTCGATGATCATCTTCCGAACATTTGTCAATGTGATAATTAATGAAATCACACCACAAATGAAGACCATTCCCAAAGCTTCCTGCCATGAGTAGCCCATACCAAATACAACGGTAAAGGTAAAGAAAGCGTTTAAGCCCATTCCTGGTGCTTGTGCATAAGGTAAATTGGCATAAAAAGCCATCATCAAGGTCCCGACAACGGATCCAATAATCGTTGCAAGGAAGACCCCTTGAGCTGGCATACCTGTTTGTGACAACATTTGAGGGTTTACGAAGAGGATATAACTCATCGCAAAAAAGGTTGTCAAACCAGCAAGAACCTCTGTCCGAACAGTGGTTCCATGTTCTGAAAGTTTGAAAAACTTATCCATTTCAGAATAAACTCCTTTTTTATCATTCTCGCTCCCAATCAATTTGCGAACGTTATATCTATTCTACCAAAAGATCTTTCGCCTTTCAAGAAATCCCGCTTCTCTTCTCTATTTTTAAGCGGTTTTCCGATTTTTCTGATATAATGGTCTCATTCTCCTCGAAAGGAACCAAAATATGCACAAAAAAATGATCGCTCTAGATCTAGACGGAACTCTCTTGAATTCCGAAAGCAAATTGAGCGACTTTACCATTGATACGATTAAAAAGATTAGTTCCCTTGGCCATAAAATCATTATTACGACAGGTCGTCCCTACCGCATGGCACATACCTATTACAAACAATTGGAGCTAGATACCCCGATGATCAATTTTAATGGCTCCCTAACGCATCTCCCAGAGAAAAAATGGGTGGATGAACAATGCTTGACTTTAGATAAAAAATACCTGCTAGATATGGTCGCCAACCGGGATACCATCCAGGCAGACTTTATCGCTGGCGAATACCGCAATAGATTCTTTATTACCGATCCAAATGAGCACGTTGCAGACCCTAAACTATTCGGTATTGAATCTTTCCAACCAGAAAATCAATTCAACCCCGAACGGGTAACGAGCGACCCAAACTGTATTCTCTTTCAAACGAAAGCGGAAGACAAATATGCTCTGGCAGATGAAATGAATCGGCATTATGACTACAATCTGTCTATCAATACTTGGGGTGGTCCCTTAAATATTCTGGAATGCAATCCAAAAAATGTGACCAAAGCTTCTGCTCTGACCTACCTTCTGGATAAACTCAATATGGATCAGAAGGATTTGATTGCCTTTGGAGACGAGCACAACGATACCGACATGCTAGCTCTAGCCGGTCATGGATACGCTATGAAAAATGCCAGCTCCGTCCTTCTCCCCTATGCAGACTCCATCACTGATTTCACGAATAATGAAGATGGTGTCGCGCGCCAATTAATACAATTATTCTTATAATATTAACAGACATGAGTTACGCCCTCATGTCTTTTTGTCCCCTAAATCCTTAATCGGTTAATCAATACCTCCCTTTTTTCCCATTTTTTTATTGTTCAATAGATAAGTTTGTGATATTATTAACATAGTTATTAAAGAAGCGCTTTCAAAAATTCTAAACCGCTTCTCGTTCACTTAAGGAGGAACAAAATGAAAGCTGTTGTTGTAAATCCAGAAGGTACCGGTGTTGAAATTGTTGCGAACAAAGAAATGCGACCACTTGAAACAGGGGAAGCTCTTGTTCAAATCGAATACTGTGGTGTCTGCCACACGGACTTGCACGTTGCTCACGGAGACTTCGGTAAAGTTCCAGGCCGTGTTCTTGGACACGAAGGAATCGGTATTGTTAAAGAAGTTGCTCCAGATGTTAAGAGCCTTAAAGTTGGTGACCGTGTCAGTGTTGCTTGGTTCTTCGAAGGATGTGGAACTTGTGAATACTGTACAACTGGTCGCGAGACTCTTTGTCGGACTGTTAAAAATGCTGGTTACTCTGTTGATGGAGGAATGGCTGAACAATGTATCGTTACTGCAGATTATGCAGTGAAAGTCCCTGAAGGATTAGATCCTGCCCAAGCTTCTTCTATTACGTGTGCAGGTGTTACAACTTACAAAGCCATCAAAGAAGCCAAAGCTGAACCAGGACAATGGATCGTTATCTATGGAGCTGGTGGACTAGGAAACTTGGGTGTTCAATATGCTAAGAAAGTCTTCAACGCACATGTCATCGCTGTCGATATCAACAATGATAAACTAGAATTGGCGAAAGAAGTTGGTGCAGACTTTGTCATCAACGGTCGCGAAGTTGAAGATGTCCCAGGATTGATCAAAGAAAAAACAAATGGTGGAGCTCACTCTGCTGTCGTAACAGCTGTTTCTAAAGTAGCTTTCAACCAAGCAGTAGATTCTGTTCGTGCAGGTGGCCGCGTTGTCGCAGTTGGTCTTCCTTCTGAAATGATGGACCTCAGCATTGTGAAAACTGTATTAGATGGTATCCAAGTCATTGGTTCTCTTGTAGGAACTCGTAAAGACTTGGAAGAAGCTTTCCAATTTGGTGCAGAAGGCTTGGTAGTCCCTGTCGTTCAAAAACGTCCAGTAGAAGATGCTGTCAAAGTCTTTGATGAAATGGAAGCTGGAACCATTCAAGGACGTATGGTACTTGACTTTACAAACTAAACAACTGAACCTACAGGACTAGCCCAACTGGGCTAGTCTTTTTTGAGTGCTCTCAATCACTCTATTTTACAATTTATTATATATTTATTTTTTATTTTTGGAGATATAGATCGATTGTTGGAATCTTTTTATTGAAATTAAAATCCTATGAAACCCATCTATCATATATTTCTTCTGCCATCATCAACTAATAAACGAGAACCATTCAATAGCATTCAATTTTTATCTAACGATAACTCAATATGATAAATTAATATTTTTACATCGAGATTTTGATAGAAAAATTGACTTAAGTGTGGAAACGATTTATAATAAAGTAGCTTAAAGTTTTCTTAAACTGAAAGTCAAACAAATTTTATAAGGAGGAATGTCAATAATGAGTATTGGTATCATTATTGCTAGCCACGGTGAATTTGCAGCTGGAATCCACCAATCCGGCTCGATGATCTTTGGGGATCAAGAGAAAGTTCAAGTGGTTACGTTCATGCCAAGTGAAGGCCCGGATGATCTCTATGCTAAATTTAATGCAGCTGTTGCCGCATTTGATGCAGAAGATGAAGTCTTGGTTTTGGCTGACCTTTGGAGTGGTTCTCCATTTAACCAAGCAAGTCGCGTCATGGGAGAAAATCCAGATCGTAAATTTGCGATCATCACAGGATTGAACCTTCCGATGTTGATTCAAGCTTATACAGAGCGTTTGATGGATGCAAATGCCGGCGTTGATCAAGTCGCTGCAAACATCATCAAGGAAGCAAAAGACGGTGTCAAAGCTCTTCCAGAAGAATTGAATCCTGTCGAAGAAGCTAGTTCAGCCGCTGCTGCTCCTGTAGCCCAAGCTGCGATTCCAGAAGGAACGGTTATCGGAGATGGAAAACTCAAGATTAACCTTGCCCGCTTAGATACACGTCTTCTTCATGGACAAGTCGCAACTGCTTGGACACCTGATTCAAAAGCCGATCGGATCATTGTTGCTTCAGATTCTGTTGCCAAAGATGAACTCCGTAAGGAATTGATCAAACAAGCGGCACCAAATGGAGTGAAAGCAAACGTTGTCCCAATTCAAAAATTGATCGACGTTGCAAAAGATCCACGTTTTGGAAATACCCATGCTTTGATCTTATTTGAAACACCTCAAGATGCTCTTCGCGCCATCGAAGGTGGTGTTCCGATTAAAACCTTGAACGTTGGTTCAATGGCCCATTCAACTGGTAAAACCATGGTTAACAATGTGTTGTCAATGGATAAAGAAGATGTGGCTACATTTGAAAAAATGCGTGATCTTGGAGTAGAATTTGACGTCCGTAAAGTGCCAAATGACTCTAAGAAAGATTTGTTTGACTTAATTAACAAAGCTAACGTTCAATAATCGATTACTTACGAAAGGATTTTAAACATGTCTATTATTTCTATGGTATTAGTGGTCGTTGTTGCCTTCTTAGCAGGTCTTGAAGGTATCCTTGACCAATTCCAATTCCACCAACCCCTTGTTGCTTGTACCTTAATCGGTTTGGTAACAGGTAATTTGACTGCTGGCATTATGCTTGGTGGTTCACTTCAATTTATTGCACTTGGCTGGGCAAACATTGGTGCCGCAGTTGCACCCGATGCTGCCCTTGCATCTGTCGCTGCTGCCATCATCATGGTACTTGGGGGAGACTTCAGTGCAAAAGGAATCGCTGTCGCTCAAGGTGTCGCTATTCCACTTGCAGTTGCTGGTCTTTTCTTGACCATGATCGTCCGTACTCTCTCTGTTGGTTTGGTCCACACTGCCGATGCTGCTGCTAAAAAAGGTGATATCAAAGGTGTAGAACGCGCTCACTTTGTGGCCCTTCTTCTTCAAGGTCTTCGTATCGCTATTCCTGCGGCCCTTCTTTTGATGATTCCTGCTGAAACTGTTAAGGGAGCTCTCGAAGCAATGCCTGCTTGGTTGTCAGACGGTATGCAAATCGGTGGTGGTATGGTCGTTGCCGTTGGTTATGCCATGGTTATCAACATGATGGCAAGCCGTGAAGTATGGCCATTCTTTGCAATTGGTTTTGCTCTTGCAGCTGTTAGCCAATTGACCTTGATCGCTCTTGGAGCAATCGGTGTTGCTCTTGCCTTAATCTACCTTTCACTCTCTAAGAAAGGTGGCAATGGAGGTGGCGGAGTCGCTACTTCTAACGACCCAATCGGCGATATCCTAGAAGACTACTAGAAAGGGGAACAATCATGGCTGAAAAAATTCAATTATCAAAATCAGATCGCCAAAAAGTTTGGTGGCGTTCACAATTCCTTCAAGGTTCTTGGAACTATGAACGTATGCAAAACTTAGGTTGGGCTTACGCATTGATCCCAGCTATCAAAAAACTTTACACAAAGAAAGAAGACCAAGCAGCTGCTCTTGAGCGTCACATGGAATTCTTCAATACTCACCCATATGTTGCTGCTCCAATTATCGGGGTAACCCTTGCTCTTGAAGAAGAAAAAGCAAACGGCGCTGCGATTGATGATGCAGCTATCCAAGGGGTTAAAATTGGTATGATGGGGCCTTTGGCTGGTATCGGAGATCCAGTCTTCTGGTTTACAGTTCGTCCGATCCTTGGAGCACTTGGTGCATCTCTTGCCTTGACTGGTAATATCCTTGGTCCACTCATCTTCTTCCTTGCATGGAACGCAATTCGTATGTCCTTCTTGTGGTATACCCAAGAACTTGGATACAAAGCCGGTTCTGAAATTACCAAAGATATGTCTGGTGGAATCTTGCAAGATATCACTAAAGGAGCTTCTATCCTTGGGATGTTTATCCTCGCTGTCTTAGTAGAACGTTGGGTATCGATTAAATTTATCTTCAATGTCTCATCAGTTAAGCTAGACGATAAAGCTTATATCCACTGGGATAAACTTCCTGAAGGATACAAGGGAATCCAAGAAG
>ENA-OWRC01002045-OWRC01002045.1-human-gut-metagenome-genome-assembly--contig:-NODE-2045-length-17096-cov-3.951059_pt1 | contig 17096 bp, 18 predicted proteins | sample MGYA00248268_ERZ651895 | MGnify/ENA primary metagenome ERZ651895 (study PRJEB26924, sample SAMEA4378242) | human gut metagenome | biome: human gut; feature: human-associated habitat; material: faeces...
TTTTTTAGTCTAAAAGAGCGTGTAAAAAATGATTTCTCATTTTTTCACACGCCCTTTTTTTATATATTCATAGAAAAAACATCCTGCGTCATATATTGGAAAAGAAAAAACGACTGTGACAGCCGGGTACCGGAACGTGCGGCGAAAGGCTGTCTGAAACGGAAATCAGGATGGAACGATTCAATGACGCGGTGCGGACAGTCTGCGACCTTTTGTGGAATTTTCCAATGCTGGTGCTGCTTGCCGGGACACATTTGTATTTTACAATTCGACTGGGCTTTATTCAAAGGAAGCTGCCGGATGGACTGCGCCGAAGCCTGTCCTCTGCCGGATCAGGAGGGCTGTCACCCTATGAAGCACTGTCAACCGCCCTGGCGGCGACAATCGGAACCGGAAATATCATCGGAATTTCGAGTGCAATTGCGCTCGGAGGACCCGGGGCGGTTTTCTGGTGCTGGATCAGCGGCTTTTTCGGGATGGCGACCTGCTATGCGGAAAGCGTGCTGTCCGCAGCGTGCCGGAAAAAGCGGGCAGACGGAAGCTTTTATGGCGGACCGATGTATGTGATGGAGCAGCTGTTGCACAATCGGCTGCTGGCGGTTCTTTTTTCCGTCTTTACCGTGCTGGCGGCGCTGTGCGTCGGAAGCGGTGTGCAGGCGCATTCCCTGACAGCGGCAATTTCTCGCAGACTTCCGGTGTCTGTGCACTGGATCGGCATCGCAACGGCGCTTTTGGCGGGCAGCATCCTGATCGGAGGAGCGAAAAAAACGGCGAAGGTTTGTACCTGTCTGGTTCCGGTGATGAGCGTGCTGTACCTGGGTAGTTGTCTGTTTTTGCTGGTAAAAAATGCTGTCTGGATTCCGGCGGCGCTTCAGGCGATTTTTGTGTCTGCTTTTTCGAAAAAAGCGGTGATCGGGGGCATTGCAGGGACTGCAGTGAAAATGGCGGTTCGCACCGGGATGGCGAAGGGACTTTTTACAAACGAGGCTGGAATGGGTTCGATGCCGATGACGGCGGCAGCGGCGGAGGGGCTTTCTGCGCGGGATCAGGGGCTGGTTTCGATGACGGGAGTGTTCTGGGATACGCTGGTGATGTGCGCGGTGACGGCGCTTGCAATTTTGAGCGATATGGTAAAAAATGCCGCTCCTTACAGGGCGGCTGCTGTAGATGAATATTGTTTTGTTGCATTTTCGAACCTGCCGGTTGCGGGGGAGGATCTTTTGTCGCTCTGCCTGGTGCTGTTTGCATTTGCGACGATTATCGGCTGGAGCTTTTATGGGGAATGTGCGGCGCGGTATTTGTGGGGCGAGAGAGGTGTAACGGTATTTCAGGTGATTTACATGGTGTTTGTATATCTCGGATCCGTCTGCTCGCTGGAGCTGGTCTGGAACCTGTCGGACCTATGCAATGCCTGCATGGCGGTTCCAAACCTTTGGTGTCTGTGGAAATTGAAAGAGCTGATTGTGGAAAAGACCCGGAACTGATCAGAGGTTCGGGTTCTTTTTATGGATTTTGGTGCTGGTAAAGCCGGAGCCTTTGACCTCGTTTGCATCACTGATGATCAAAAAGGCATGGGGGTCGATTTCCATGACAATCTGATTCAGGGAAGCCATTTCGCGGCGGGAAACGACGGTCATCAGGACGGGCTGATCGGTCTGCAGATAGCCGGTCGTCGCATTTAAAAGGGTGCAGCCGCGGTCAAGACGGGTAAAAATTGCCTGCCGGATTTCTTCATAATGACTGCTGACGATGTCGGCGCGCGCCTGATGGGTGCCGATGACTAAAACCTTGTCCAGCACAAAGGTATAGATCATGACGAGCAAAATGCCGTAAAGACTTTCTTCGATGTCGGAAAAGAACATCTGCAGAATCAGGATGGAAAAATCAAACACATAGAGCGTTGCGGAAACAGGGAGATGGAATAGTTTTTTTAAAATCAGGGGCGGGATGTCCATGCCGCCGGTAGATGCGCCTGCGCGGATGACAATGCCAATGCCGGCACCGATCATCATTCCGCCGAGGATCGTGCAGAGCATTGCGTCCTCCGTCAGGGAGGACAGCGCCGGGAACTGCTGCCAGAATGCGAGCAAGATCGGGTAAAAGAACGTGGACAAAAGCGTAGTCGCGGCAAACTTCCAGCCGAGAACGAAAAGCCCGAGCAAAAAGGTCAGGACATTGAAGCACAGTACGAACGCTGTGATCGGCGTGTGGAACCAGTGCGCAGATGCGAGGGCCAGACCGGTCGTGCCGCCGGTGATGATGCCGGATGGCAGGATAAAGGCGACGATCGCAAGGGAATACAGGGCGTTTCCGAACAGAATCAGGAAAACCCTGAACAGATTTTTTAACGTACGGTGCAGCTTGGGTGACATGGCAGTTTCCTTCTTTCAATGTGATAATACAGTAAAGCGACAAAAAAAGCGGGATATGTGAACCCCACACATCCCGCTTCCGAAAATTCTTTTTGTATTATAGCGTTCGAATGCAAAAAAGTAAACAGATTATGACTTTGTTATGGAAAAAAGTACAATTTGTGGATATACTGATATCAGGGTCAAAAGGTCGGAAATCCGACGCAGGTGTGCTTGCAGGAGGTTTTTCGAACTGTTGACTCTGGTATCATAAACAGAATAGAATAAAGATTGAAAAATAGTAACTGTTCCGTAGGTCTGCGCATTTACTGCGCTGACCGTAAGAAAACTTAGGCTGGAAGGCAAAAATCCTATCGGCACAGCCGATTTGGAATGGATTTTTGCGCGTAACTGTGAGGGGACTGAACAGTTATGAAAAATAGAATTTTTCAATCGCGAGATTTGTGTCTGTGCGCACTTGACACAAACTCGGCATGTAAAAAAAATGTGCGCAGAAATGAGAGGAAAATATGGCTAAAAATATTACCGTGGATAATTTTGAAAAAGAGGTACTGCAGGCGGCAGGCCCCGTTTTGGTAGACTTCTGGGCAACCTGGTGCGGACCCTGCCGGATGCAGGGACCTGCAGTGGAAAAGCTGGCAGAGGAAGGCTATAACGTCGGCAAAATCAATGTGGACGACGAGGGTGAGCTTGCAGAGCGCTATCATGTGATGAACATTCCGACTCTGATTATTTTCAAAAACGGCGAAGAAAAAGAGCGCATGGTCGGTGTACAGAGCAAAGATCTGCTGGAAAGCAAATTAAAGGCGCTGGCATAAGGCGTTGTGACAAAGCATTTGTTACAGGAAACGGCTTGCTTTCAGCCGCTGTCGTAGTACAATGATATGGTATCACGCAAAGCGGCAGGATATGCCGCATAGATACAAAGGGGAAAGAGGGAAATAACATGGAACTGGGAATTAACACAGATTTTGCAAACGAGCCGTGGGAACTGGAAGAAATCAAAAACAAGCTCCGCGAGATCGCAGAGGCTGGCTTTACGCACATTCACTGGTGCTTTGACTGGGATGGGGATTATCTGTACGCCCGCAGCGAAATGGAGCAGATCCGCAGCTGGATGGACGAGCTTGGATTGAAAGAAAAAGGACTGCATGCTTCGAAGGGCAGCCGCCGATTTGTAGAAAGATATGCAGAGGCACCTCATGGCAGAAAAGACTACCTGTCTGAGCTGGAGCCGAACCGTATCGCGGGCGTCGAGCTGATTAAAAACCGTGTGGAGCTGGTTCATGTGCTGGGAGGCAAGGAGATCGTGCTGCATATGTATCTGCCGACAAAGAGCTTTGAAGAAAAGCCGGAAACCAAAGAGCTTTTCTATCAGCAGGCATGCAAGTCTCTGGATGAGCTGCAGCCCTATTGTAAGGAGCTTGGGGTAAAGATCTGTCTGGAGAACCTGTTTGAAGCTTCTGCAAAAGACCAAATCGAGCAGTTTGATTATCTGTTTGGACGTTATCCCGCAGATTTTCTGGGACTGTGCATCGATACCGGACATGCAAACCTTGTCGGCGGCAACGAGTTCATCAAGCTGCTGGCAACCCGCTATGCAGACCGTTTCTTCTGCCAGCACCTACATGACAACAGGGGCTGGGGAAAAGAAGATGGCTGCGGAGACGCACACCGTCTGCCGGGGGAATGCAGCATTGACTGGAAAGAAACCATGAAGCTTGTCCGGGCGTCCGCTTACGAGCAGCCTTTCGTGATGGAAGTTTCCAAGCCGGAAGGGGAAGACTGCGCACATTACTTAAAGCGCGCCTATGAAGCAGGCGTTTGGATGGCAAATTTATAGAATTGATAAAGATTGTCCGGAAAGGGGGATCTGTATGCACTATGCGGAAGAAGAAATGCAGTATCATCTGCAGATTCATAACGGGCAGGTTGGAAAATATGTCATTTTGCCGGGAGATCCTAAACGGTGTGAAAAAATCGCCGCATATTTTGAACATCCGGTTTTGATTGCGGACAGCCGGGAATTTGTGACGTATACCGGAACGCTGGAGGGCGAGACCGTTTCTGTGACCTCGACAGGTATCGGCGGTCCCTCTGCGGCGATTGCGATGGAAGAGCTGTTCAAAGCGGGTGCGCATACGTTTATCCGCGTCGGAACCTGCGGCGGCATTGAAACAGAGGTACAAAGCGGCGATCTGGTCATTGCAACCGGTGCGGTACGAGCTGAGGGGACGAGCCGGGAATATGCTCCGATCGAGTATCCGGCAGTCGCAAACCTGGATGTGGTCTGCGCACTGCGAGAGGCAGCCCGGGGTCAGGCAATCCGATTCCATACGGGCGTTGTGCAGAGCAAGGACTCCTTTTACGGACAGCACGAGCCGCAGGTCATGCCGGTGGATTACATGCTGCAGCAGCACTGGGGCGCGTGGAAAAAGATGGGATGCCTTGCATCGGAAATGGAATCCGCGGCGCTGTTTATCGTGGCGCAGTATCTTCGGGTGCGCTGCGGCGCGGTATTTCTGACGATGGCGAACCAGGAGCGGGAAGTGCTCGGACTTTCTAACCCGGTCGTCCACGACACGGACATGGCGGTGCGCGTCGGCGTGGAGGCGCTGAAAAAGCTGATCGCACAGGATCGCATGACGAAGCTGTGAGCCTGGGATCTGTCTGTTGAGCCGCGTAATCAGGGAGGGATGTTGTCCTGCACAGAGCATTTCCTTGTCACCATAACAAAAAGAGCAGTCCCCGTGACGGTGGGAACTGCTCTTTTTCATACAGAATTTTTTAATTCTGTTTCATTCGTTTCAAAATTAAGCGATTTCGTTTACTGCTTTAGCCAGACGGGAAACCTTTCTGGAAGCGGTGTTTTTATGATATACGCCCTTGGAAGCAGCCTTGTCGATAACTGTGGTTGCGTTCAGCAGTGCAGCCTTTGCAGCTTCCTTGTCCTGTGCTTCGATTGCAACACGAACCTTCTTAACAGCGGTCTTAACAGAAGATTTGATTGCTTTGTTTCTTTCAGCCTTGGTCTGGTTTACTAAAATTCTCTTCTTTGCAGATTTAATATTTGCCACGATGATACCTCCAATGAATTAACCCAAAAATGTGTGCTGTATCGTATTACATTAAAGCCGGACACGGACGTTCTAATGCAAACATACATATGTATTCTATTGGATGAAAAGAATTCTGTCAATAGATATTTTCTGGATTTTTGGAAAAAATGGGAATATAGTTCTTACAGTTCACTCGTACCGTTTGTAAGCAGATTTCATGCTCGCATGAAAATCTGCTTACAAAAAGGTACGAAGGGAGCGCCACTTTATGAGCAAAAATGAGCTGCGAAGCAGCGGAGAGCGTCGAAGCGCGGTTCATGACAATAGAATGTTCGCGAAGCGTGCATTCTATTGTATTGCGAATGGCGCGAGTGAACTGTAAGAAACACAATCTTAGAAGGAGGGAATGCGAATGAGCATTTTTGTCGTTCGGACAGATCTTGCACTGGAAGAGGGGGAACGGATTCGGGAGTCCGGCGTTGAAATTCACGGGGTAATTCTGGAAGAAGAAACCAGACCGGAAACGGGAATTTTGGTGACGCGGGTAAAAATAGAGACGAAAAACGGCGCAAAAATTATGGGGAAACCGATTGGAACATACGTTACACTGGAAGCCGGACAGCTTGGAAACGACGAGGAGGAGTATCAGCAGGAGGTAGCGAAGGAACTTTCGGTGCAGCTGCAGAAACTGATTCCTGATCCGGAAACTGAAAAATCCGTGCTGGTCGTGGGGCTTGGAAACCGGCAGGTGACGGCGGATGCGCTGGGACCGAGGGTGGCGGACAGACTGTTTATTAACCGGCACATCATTCTCGAGTTTGGCGCTGCAGCGTATAACCGGAAAAAAATGAACCGCGTCAGCTGTCTTGTCCCCGGAGTAATGGCGCAGACAGGCATGGAGAGCGCGGAAATCGTGCGGGGCGTTGTGAAGGAGACAAAGCCGGATCTGGTGCTGGTTGTCGATGCGCTTGCGGCGCGTAGTACAAAGCGGTTAAACCGGACGTTCCAGATCAGTGACGCAGGAATCTATCCGGGTTCAGGGGTCGGCAATCACAGAAATGCGCTGACCGGGGAATCTCTGGGAGTGCCGGTGCTTGCGATTGGTGTGCCGACGGTAGTGGATGCTGCGACAATCGTCGGAGACGCGCTGCGGGAGATGGAACGGGAAAACGATTCTGCGTTGCTTCAAAATCGCGAACATCCACAGGCACTGTCCGGTCTGAACAATATGTATGTGACCGGAAAGGACATCGATGAGACAATTTTGTATCTGAGCGAAATCGTGTCGGATGGAATCAACCGGGCGCTGAACCCGGGAGGGTGATGGCGAACCAACCGGCATTGAATCCGGAAGGGTGATTACGAACCAGCCAGGTGCTTGGTTAGGAAAAGTGATGGCGAACCAATCAGGTACTGAGCCGGGAAAAGTGATTCCAGCCTTCCTGTGCGCATATATTGCAGCATGGGGAAAAAAGACAGACCGAAAAAAAACAGATATCGGGCAGTAATCGCCATTGTGATAGTCGGAATTGTTTTTCTTACGTTTCCGCGCGCAGAGGAACGAAATTTCAGGGAGCTTTTGACGGAGAATGCAGAGCTGGAGCTTTTAAATGCCCTCTGTCCGGTGATCGCAGCGGCAGGGGACAACGGCAGGCTCTCTGTGTCCGGATGGATTTTTCCGTTTCTCGGTTATCAGAGCAAAACAAAAACCGCGCAGCTGGCGCAGGAAAATTCTGATATGGTGGAAAAGATTCTGCTGGCGGAAGGGAGAGACGAATACACCGGGATGAGCGGTGACAATACAGAAAAAAATGCGCCGACGGATGGCAGGAACCTATCGCTTGAAGAGCTTGCACGGTTGGAAAATGAGCAGGCGGGCGGACGAAAAAGCGGACAAAACGGCGTGGCGGGCGGCAGCGAAACCGACGGGAGCAGTGCTGCATCCGACCGCGAAGGGCAAAGCAGCGGCGGGATCGAAACCAGACCTGGCGATAGTCAAAACGAAACCGGCGACACAGCAAATAGCTCCGGCATCGGCGATTTTACAGCCTCTCTCCCGGAGAAGCAGCGTACTTACAACTGGTCGGAGCTTACGAGTTATGATGCGCTGGTGCGGGAATTTTATGCGATCGATCCGGCAACCGCGGCGGACGAGACGCAGTTGAATCAAAAGGCACTGCTTGGCAGGACACTTTCCGTACAGAAGCGGACAGACGACCAGCCGCAGATTTTGATTTATCATACCCATTCGCAGGAAACCTTTTCCGATTCGATTCCGGGAAACCCGCAGACCGGAATTATGGGCGTCGGGGAGGTGCTGGCGGAAATTCTTCGCAAACAGTATGGCTATAACGTGATGCATCATATGGGACAGTATGACGTGGAAAAAAGGGATTATGCCTATTCCAATTCCCTTCCGGCGTTGGAAGCGATTTTGAAGGAAAACCCGTCGATTGAGGTGGTGATCGACCTGCACCGGGACGAAGTGGCAGAAGGAACGCGGCTCGTGACGGAGATCGGCGGCAAAAAAATGGCGCGCTTCATGTTTTTCAACGGACTGTCCAGAACGAGACGGCTCGGGGACATTGATTCGCTTCCGAATAAAAATATTGCGGATAATCTCGCATTTTCGTTCCAGATGCAGGTGCTGTGCAACGAGTATTACCCGGGGCTGACCCGCAGGATTTATTTGAAAGGCTACCGTTACAACATGCACTTAAAGCAGAGGTATCTATTGATTGAAATGGGGGCGCAGACCAACACCTATGAGGAGTGTATGAATTCCTGTGTTCCACTGGCGCAGATGCTGGATCTGGAATTGTCGGGAAAAACAGATTTTACGCTTGATCCGGAGAAAGGATGAGAGTAGAATGAAAATAATAGTCTCCCGTTTTGCAATGTCCGGCGGATGGGACACAACGGCGTTGGAGTTTTCATTCTGATGATATACTGAGGGGATACCATCGACAAAAATACGACAGATAAGGGGTATTAGATGAGAGAGAAAAGAATCAGCTGGAACGTATTTGCACAGGCAGTCTATACCATTGCACTGCCGATCGCGTTTCAGAATTTATTGTCTACGACGGCGAGCATGGTGGATACGATCATGATCGGAAGCATGGGAGAGCTATCGGTCGCGGCGGTCGGCATCTGCTCGCAGATTTCGTCGCTGTTTTTCTCCTGCTATTTCGGATTTGCAGGAGGCGCGCTTTTGTTCTTTTCCCAGTATTGGGGTGCCAAAAGTGAAAAGGGTATCAACAAAACCTTTGGGCTTTCCATGAGCTTTATGCTGCTTGTCGGTCTTTTGTTCGGAGCAGTAGCGGTGACAAAACCGGAATTTTTGCTTGGGATTTATACAGATAAGAAAAATATTATAGAGGTGGCGATTCCCTATATCCGGATCGTTGGCTTTGCTTATCCGCTGCAGGTACTGGCGGTGATCATCAGCTTTCTGATGCGGGCGACGGAGCGCGTCAAGATTCCCCTCGTTTCTTCCGCAGTTGCGCTGGTAGTCAATTTTGTCCTGAACTGGATTCTGATCTACGGACGGTTCGGCATGCCGCAAATGGGAGCGGCAGGCGCGGCGGTAGGCACGCTGGTTTCCGGCATTGTCAATCTGATCATCCTGACAGTGTTTTTGCTGAAAGATAAAGAGACGGTTACCCTGCATGTACAGGAAATGTTCCACTGGGGAGAAGGATTTGCCGGAACCTATCTGTCCAAATGTTTTCCGATTCTGTGCAATGAGCTGTTTTACGGCATCGGTCAGATGCTGATCAATATCGTGATCGGAAGACAGTCGGAGAGTGCGATCGCCGCAATGGCAGCGTTCCGTGTTCTGGAGGGCTTTGTTTATGCCTTCTTCGGAGGACTGGCGGATGCCAGCAGCGTTGTGGTTGGCAAGGAGATTGGTGCAGGACGGCATATGAAGGGCTATCAGTATGTGAAAGGGTTCACGATCCTCTGCCCGGCGATCACATTTGGTATCTGTCTGGTTGGTGTGATCTTCAACCGCCCGCTGTTGTCTTTGTTCGGATTAGGAGCAGAGGCTATGGAATATGGCAAGTATATGCTGCTCATTTATTTGGCAGCGGGAACCGTGCGAACCTGTAACTACATTATGAATACCTGTTACCGCGCAGGCGGCGAGGCAATTTTCGGAACCGTTTTGGAAATTATCTGTCTGTATACGATCAGTGTACCTGCAACCTGGGTTGCAGGCATGGTTCTGCATCTGCCGTTCCTGGCAGTATTCGCCTTTTTGTATACAGATGAGCTGATCCGTCTTGTGTTCGAGCTATGCTATACTGCGAGCGGCAAATGGGTCAAACCGGTTACACAGGAAGGGCGCGCGACCCTCGAAGAATTCCACGAGCAGATGGCGCAGCGCAGGAAGAAAAAACAGACGGCATAGCGCACCGTCCTTTTAATAAGAACAAACCAAAACAGCCGCCCGGCAGATATTTACCGGACGGCTGAAATTATTTTTTATTCATGAAATGATCTTTATTTCATGAAATGCTTTTTATTTCATGAAATGCTCTTTATTTCATGGATTCTTCCTGCTTCTTGATCATTCTGCGAACCATCTCGCCGCCGATGGAGCCGGCTTCCTTGGAAGTCAGGTCACCATTGTAGCCTTCCTTTAAGTTAACGCCAAGCTCGGACGCAACCTCAGTTTTGAAGCGTTCCAGTGCGGCCTTCGCCTCAGGAACTTCCACTCTATTGGATTTACCAGAATTCGTTGCCATGATTAGTCACCTCCATTATTTTCTGCTGTTGGGTTTCAGATAAGCTGCAGAGACTCTGTCATCGGATGGAACGTTGGCTCTGCAGCTGCCTGTCCGGTCGATGGATCAGTGTCACGTTTGCTTATCTTGAGCTTAGTATGTTCCGGATACAGGGAATTATAATGGAAATTTTTGTCATTCTAGTTTCCTTTGGAACGACTGATTTACACAGAACAATAGGAATCGAACGGGCAGAGAATTTCTGCACCCAAAAGCGCAGCGTCCTCTTTTGTATGAGCAGCAAACAGAAGAATTTTGTCCTGTGCGCGGTTGCGGACGAGCGCAGCTGCTTTTTTGCGGTTTTCGCTGTCCAGACCGTTGAAGGGTTCATCTAAAATTAAAAGGTCGAAGGGAACGAGCAGGGCGCGCAGCAAAGACAATCGGCGCTTCATGCCGCCGGAAAATTCGCATACCGGCTGGGACAGGGCATTTTGCGGCAAAAGAGTTGCAGCGTAGGCAGAAAGTTCTGCGTCGGAAAGGCGCTGCCTGCACACAAAACGGAGATTTGTCAGGACATCGTAGCCCTCCAGCAGCCGATCCTCCTGAAAAACAGCGGAAATTTTGAGATTTTTTAGTCCATCTATTGTGCCGCTGTCCGGTGTTTCCAGACCCATCAGGATGCGAAAAAGCGTTGTTTTTCCTGTGCCGGACGGAGCCATGAGACAATAGGCGTTTCCGGGAGAAAGCGCGAGGCTTAGATCGGAAAAGACGACCTGTCCGTGATAGGATTTGGAAAGCTTTTGCAGAATCAGATCATTGTTTTTCATGAACAGTGTTCCCCTTTCCGCCGGCAGCAGTCATGAGCCGGAGCAGAATTTTTTCAAAACAGGAGGCGATAAGAATGATCGCGAGCGTCCAGGCAAACAAAGAAGCCGTGTCGAGATAAATTTTTGCTTCATAGAGGTTTGCACCGATGGAAAAGTCGGGGACACCGATAACCTCAGCGGCGATGCCGGATTTAAATGCCATGCCGAGCGCCGATTTACAGGCGCTGATCAGATAGGGAGACAGCGCCGGACGGTACAGGTAAAAGACTTTTTTATGGAAAGGAACACGAAAAACCTGCGCCATTTCCAAAAGTTTAGGGTCGGTGCTTTTTAAGCCGCTGACCGTGCTGATGTGCAGAATCGGATAGGCAACCAGGAAAGAAATCAGGATCGAAAGGTTTTTCGAACCGGTCCAGATCAGGGCGAGGATGACAAATGACGCGACCGGGATAGATTTCATAAACTGAATTGGCGGTTCCAGAAATTCCCCGACAATCCGGAAGCGGCAGGAGAGCGCCCCGGTCAGGATGCCGAGCAGCATGGCTAGAAAAAATCCAATGCAGATGCGGGAAATCGAAAACCAGATGGAACGCCAGAACCCGGCGGTGATCAGACATGAAAAAAAGGTCCGAAGCGTTTTTGACGGGCCGACGAGCAGGATATCATTGTGAAAGAAAACAGCGAGCAGCTGCCAGACGAGCAGCCAGAATGCGTATATGCCGAGCTTTTTGAAAAGCTTCGGGAATCCTTTTTTTTTATTCATAAAAAATGCTCCATATCAAAACAGCTGCAGCCGCACGCAAAAGCGCGGGATGCAGCTGTAACTTCTTATCATATGGAAACTTTGTTTCCATATGATAAGAAACGCTCCGCGAGGATGCGCACTCGGCGCAAGAATGTACCGAAGCACATTTTTTTACCGCAGATAATAGAAATCATCCTCCGGCAGGGAACCGCCAACGGACTGTGGGTTCTGCGAAAGCAGTACGGACAGATAGCCGTTTAACGCATCCTTCATGTCCTGTCCGTCGAGATAGGTGATGTTGCAGGCGGGCAGTGCTTTCTGTGCGATGGCAGCTTTTGCGACGATGCCTGCCTTTTCGATCAGGGCAGCAGCACCTTCAGGATCGGCTGCAGTATAGGCGATCGAAGCCTCGTGCTCCGTTAAAAACGTATCTACAAGATCTTTGTGTGCGGCTAAAAACTCGTTGTTGACGATTGAAACGCCGGTCACGAGACGGCTGTTGGAACCATCCTCCTGCAGGCTGTCCCATACTTTTGTCAGATCAAGGACAACGGACAGGCTGTCGTTCTGCGCGATGGCAGCAGTTACAAAAGGTTGTGGAAGCAGACCGATCGCATTGGGATCTTCTGCGAGAACTGCGGCAACCTCGGATGCCTCGGACTTAAATTCGAGGGTCACGGCATCGTCGGAAAGACCGGATGCAGAGATCAGATAGCGGAGCACATATTCCGGGGTTGTGCCTTTGCCGGGCAGATAAACGGTTTTGCCGGACAGGTTTTCAATCGAGCTGATAGAAGAATCGCCGGATACCAGATATAAAACGCCGAGGGTGTTGATATCGATCACGGAAACCTTACCTTCTGTCTTGTGATACAGGACAGAAGCGACGTTTGCGGGCAGCAGGGCGATGTCGATCTTGCCGGAAGCAACCAGACCGGTCAGTTCGTCGGCAGCAGTCACCATTGTGAATTCGTAGTTATTTGTGGCAGTGCCGTTTTGGACATCGTCCATGAGCTTGACCAGTCCCATTGTGGTAGGACCCTTGAGACCGCCTATGCGGACAACGGTGTCGTCAGAGCTTTCCTCCAGGGCTTCGGTCGAGGTCTCTGTTTTGGCAGCAGACATTTCTTCTAAAGAAACTTCCTCGGAGCCGGTTTCGATAGCGCCTTCGGCAGTGCTGATGGTTTCGGAAACAGTGCTTTGCGAAACGGAAGCGGAAGAACCGCAGCCTGCGAGCAGGGATGCGCACAGCAGGGTGCCAATCAGCAGGGAACCAAACTTTTTCATAATCATGTCTCCTTTTTCAGATTTTGATAGATGGTTTTCGTACTGATGCCGTCCAGCATGCCGAGCTTGCCGGACAGGCTGCTGATCTGGTTCATAGGCGCGTCGAGAACAATGCTGATAATAGAAAGACCGCGCTCTCGGTAAGGCAGTCCCATCCGTCCGATAATATACTGTCCGTATTCATGCAAAATACGGTTCATCGTTTCGATCGAATCGGGATTTTCCACCATAATTCCAATCAGGGCTACGCGGTTGTCCATAGATTTGCCTCCTGTGTACGCCTTCTCCCGCAGAAAATCAGCCCGCAATCCGAAAAACTGCGGCAAAAATCTTTAGGGTCAGCACGAATTGTCTTAACAATAGCATAAAATCGGGAGACTGTCAAAAAAAACTGGCATTTTAAAACACCTTATGATATAATCGTACAATGACTGTAGTGAGTTTGATGCGGTTGTGCGTCTTTTTATAAAAACGCTTTTGTACCGGCGGCTCACTGGAATATCCGTCAGACGGACAAAAGCAACACGAGGAGGACTTATACAATGAGTTTACAGGTTGAAAAACTTGAAAAGAACATGGCGAAACTGACCATTGAGGTTTCCGCAGATGAATTTTCCAAGGCACTGGAAGATGCTTACCAGAAAAACAAAAGCAAAATCTCCGTACCCGGTTTCCGTAAGGGCAAGGTTCCCAAGAAGATGATCGAGCAGATGTACGGCAAGGGTGTATTTTATGAAGATGCTGCCAATGCCCTGATTCCGGAAGCATATGAAAAAGCGCTGGAAGAATGTGAAGAGACCATCGTTTCTTCTCCTAAGATCAACGTTACCCAGATCGAAGAGGGCAAATCCTTCATCTTTACTGCAGAGGTTGCATTAAAGCCGGAAGTAACCCTGGGCCAGTATAAGGGCGTTGAGGTTGACAAGGTAGAAGTTTCCGTAACCGACGAAGAGGTTGAGGCTGACTTAAAGCAGCAGCAGGAAAACAACTCCAGAACTGTAGTTGTGGAGCGTCCTGTACAGGATGGCGACATCGCTGTAATCGACTATGAAGGCTTCATCGACGGCGTAGCCTTCGAAGGCGGCAAGGGCACCAACTACAATCTGACGATCGGTTCCCATTCCTTCATCGGCGACTTCGAAGAGCAGCTGATCGGCAAGAACGCAGGCGAAGCGTGCGAAGTAAACGTAACCTTCCCTGAAGAGTACCATGCAAGCGAGCTGGCTGGCAAGCCTGCACAGTTCAAGGTAACTGTTAAGGAAGTAAAGGAAAAACAGCTTCCTGAATTAAACGACGAGTTCGCAGGCGAGGTTTCCGAGTTTGAAACCCTGGCTGAGTACAAAGAAGATATCAAGAAGAGCCTGCTTGCAAAGAAAGAAGCAGACGCTAAGGGCGCTAAGGAAGACGCTGTCATCGACGCAATCGTAGAGAATGCGCAGATGGAGATCCCGGACGCTATGGTAGAGACTCAGCAGAGACAGACCATCGACGAGTTCGGTCAGAGACTGCAGATGCAGGGTCTGAACCTGGAGCAGTACTTCCAGTTCACCGGTCTTACCTACGAGCACATGATGGAGCAGGTAAAACCTCAGGCGGAGCGCAGAATCAAATCCAGACTGGTTCTGGAAGCGGTTGCAGCTGCTGAGAATATCGAAGCTACGGAAGAAGATTTCGATGCAGAAGTAAAGCGCATGGCAGAAGGCTACAAGATGGAAGCAGACAAGATCAAAGAGCTGATGGGTGAGCAGGGCAAGAAGCAGATCATGGAAGATCTGGCTGTCCGCAAGGCTGTAGATTTTGTTGTAAGCGAAGCAGTAGAAAAATAATTTCAAACTGCGAACGATTCGAACATGATCTAAAATATTTCTTAAATATCAGCTGGATTTGTTGCAAAAGACAATGCCATGGGATAAGATTGGAAACAGATCAAATCCGACAGCGGGGCAGTTTCCTGCTGCAATAAAAAAGAAAACCGCAGGGTTTTGTGTATGCCAGAGCAGGGTCTCTTAACTGCTCTGGCATACCCCTTGTGAAAGGAGAGTGCTCAGATATGAGTTTAGTACCTTATGTAATCGAACAGACAAGCCGCGGAGAACGTTCCTATGACATTTATTCCAGACTGCTCAAAGAAAGAATTATTTTCCTGGGTGAGGAAGTAAACGATGTAACGGCGAGCCTCGTTGTGGCTCAGCTTCTTTTCCTGGAATCCGAAGATCCGGACAAGGATGTCCATCTGTATATCAACAGCCCCGGCGGCTCTATTCCTGCCGGTATGGCAATTTATGATACGATGAAATTTATCAAATGCGATGTCTCTACGATCTGTATCGGTATGGCGGCAAGCATGGGAGCCTTTTTGCTGGCAGGCGGCACGAAAGGCAAGAGAATGGCCCTCCCGAATGCGGAAATTATGATCCATCAGCCTCTGGGCGGCGCACAGGGACAGGCGACTGATATCGAAATCAACGCGAAGCATATATTAAAAACAAAAGAGAGAATGAACAGAATTCTTGCGGAGAATACTGGAAAAGAGTACGAAGTGATCGCTGCGGACACCGAAAGAGATAACTGGAAGACCGCAGAAGAAGCCAAAGAATATGGCCTGATCGATATGATTATCACTTCCCACGAGGATTATCTGAAATAATAGAATGCATGCTCTGCGAGCATTCTATTGTCATGAATAAGAGATAGATAGGAGAACGATATGGCAGGCAGATTTTCTGATGACCAGGTGAGATGTTCCTTCTGCCACAAGACACAGGATCAGGTGCATAAGCTGATCGCTGGTCCGGACGGCGTATATATCTGCGATGAGTGCGTGGACATCTGTGCCGAAATCATCGAAGAGGAAAATGAAGAAGAACCGCAGGAGGAAGATCCCAAACAGATCAACCTGCTGAAACCGGTGCAGATCAAAGAATTCCTCGATGATTATGTGATCGGTCAGGAAGAGGCCAAAAAGGTGCTGTCCGTTGCTGTATATAACCATTATAAAAGAGTGACAGCCGGGGCGGACGACGATGGTGTTGAGCTGCAGAAGTCCAACATTATTATGCTGGGACCTACCGGCAGCGGCAAGACATATCTTGCACAGTCTCTGGCGAAGATCATCAACGTACCGTTTGCGATCGCAGATGCGACGACGCTGACGGAAGCCGGATATGTCGGTGAGGATGTTGAAAACATCCTGTTAAAGCTGATTCAGGCGGCTGATTATGATATTGAACGGGCACAGCTCGGTATTGTATATTTGGATGAAATCGACAAGATCACGAAGAAAAGTGAAAACGTATCGATTACCCGCGACGTTTCGGGAGAGGGCGTACAGCAGGCACTGCTGAAGATCATGGAAGGCACAGTAGCGAGTGTTCCTCCCCAGGGCGGACGGAAGCACCCGCAGCAGGAGCTGATTCCGATTGACACGACGAACATTTTGTTCATCTGCGGCGGCGCCTTTGACGGCATCGAGCGGATCGTGGAATCCAGACTGGACAAAAAGAGCATCGGCTTCAACGCACAGATTTCTTCCAACGTAGAGCGCAAGGCAGGCGAGCTGTATGCGGATGTAACTCCGCAGGATCTGGTGAAGTTCGGACTGATTCCGGAGTTCGTCGGACGCGTGCCGATTACGGTAGCGCTGGAGGGACTGGACAGAGAGGCATTGATCCGAATCCTCATGGAGCCGAAGAATGCGCTGATCAAGCAGTATCAGAAGCTCTTTGGATTCGACCATGTAAAGCTTTCCTTTGAGAAGGAAGCGATTGAAAAGATCGCTGACCTCGCGCTGGAGAGAAAGACAGGCGCCAGAGGACTTCGCTCCATCATGGAAAAGACGATGATGGATGTGATGTATCAGATCCCTTCCGATCCGAGCATTACACAGTGCGTAATTACAAAAGAAGCGGTAGAAGGAACCGGAAAACCGATGGTGGTACGGCGTGAAAAACAGGGACTTCTGGACGGCTTTAAAGAAGCAAAATAGAATGACAGTAAAAGACGCCGCCCGCGACAGATACGGACGGCGTTTTTTATCGTATAGGAAACTTCGTTTCCATACGATAAAAAACGCT
>ENA-OWRC01002055-OWRC01002055.1-human-gut-metagenome-genome-assembly--contig:-NODE-2055-length-17002-cov-5.503275_pt1 | contig 17002 bp, 13 predicted proteins | sample MGYA00248268_ERZ651895 | MGnify/ENA primary metagenome ERZ651895 (study PRJEB26924, sample SAMEA4378242) | human gut metagenome | biome: human gut; feature: human-associated habitat; material: faeces...
ATTCCACAGATTTCCATCCCCATGTGTCGGGCAACCATAGCTTCGCATGCGGTGCTCATTCCAACTGCATCTCCACCCCATCTCTGTGCAAGTCTTACTTCTGCAGGAGTCTCATAATTTGGTCCCGTAAACTGTACATAAACACCTTCCTGAAGTTTGATATCACATTCTTTTGCACATTTGCGAATCACATCCTGAAGACGGCGGCTGTATACCTCACTCATATCCGGAAATCTGGTTCCCAGCTCATCCATGTTCGGTCCTATCAGAGGGCTTGGAACTCCCGTTGTAATGTGATCTGTGATCATCATGAAATCTCCCGGTTTATAGGAAGGATTAGCTCCTCCTGCGGCATTGGTGAGAAGGATTTTTTTCGCACCAAGCATTCCCATAAGACGCGTTGGAAGAACAACATCTGACATTGCGTATCCTTCATAATAATGAACACGTCCCTGCATAATTACAACTGGTGTTTTCTCCACATACCCAAACACAAAACGTCCCTTATGTCCTTTTACAGTAGAAACCGGAAATCCCTCTATATCCGTATAGTCGATGGTCTGTTCAATCTGAATTCCATCTGCAAAATCTCCAAGTCCGGATCCAAGGATCAGTGCAACTTCTGGTTTGAAATCAATTTTCTTTTTCACGCTTTCTAGGCATGTCATCAATTTTTCATACATAATTACTTCTTCCTTTCTTTTAGGTGTTGTCATTATATTTGTGTTTTTTCATAAAGGCGTTTGACTTAATGCTCTTTGATTATATAAATTCACGGTTCTTTCAAAAACGACATTTGTCGTAATTGTGCAAAAAAAATCTTAAACTATTGTTTTTCACAATAACCGCACCCTTGTTTTGTATATTATGCACAATTTTTAAGTGTAAAAAAATATTCCTGCCACACAAGAATATTATCATCCTTCAAATCTCCAACTATAATCACCATGATAAATCATTTGTTTTGTCATACCACCGTCAATACAGATGTTTTCACCTGTGATAAAGCCTGCTTTTTCAGAGCAAAGAAACAGTACCATGTTGGCAATATCCATAGGATTTCCCACACGATGAACCAGTTGCTGCACTGCATCTGCTCCTGTATATTCGGTAAAGTCAGTATCTATCCATCCCGGAGAGATTGAATTGACTCGTACTCTTCCTGCAAGGCTGACTGCCAACGCATGAGTTAATGCTGAAATTCCGCCTTTTGCTGCGGTATAACTTTCTGTTCGAGGCTGACTCATGCGGTCACGGGAAGATGAAATATTGACAATGGCAGCTCCTTCAGAAAAATATGGCTGAAATAGTTTGGTCAGATAAAACGGTGCCGCAACACCTACTTTTAATGCATAATTGAATTCTTCATAAGAACAGTTGTCAATTCCTTTCATCAACGGTAATGCGTTATTAATAAGATAATCCACATGACCATATTCGGTAATTACCTTTTGAGCAAATTTCTCTAATGTATCCTGCTGTGCAAGATCACCGGTAAAGTAAACTCCAGGCTGCTTATCAATGCTACAGACAAGGGCTCCTTGCTTCTGAAATTCCTCTGCAATAGTCTTTCCAATGCCCTGCGCGCCTCCCGTCACAATAACTACTTTATTTTTAAATTCCATATAAAATTCTCCCCCAAAATCCGCTTTCTACTTCTGTTGCCACAACATTGTGTATTCTTTTTCACCAGTAACATCATCTAATCTTTCACACTGGATATCAAACCCTTCTCTTTGGTAAAACGAGAGAGCTCTGGTATTCTTCTGGTATACATTTAATCGTAATCTAACATTTTTGTTCTTGATATAATCTAATAAAAGTTTACCTATACCACATTTATCATCCAGCTCATATTTTCCAACATAAATCTTCAACCCAATACTTCACTATCAGTAACCCATATATCGTCCTCGCACAAAAACCTCCCTCTTCAGTCAATCAGATCATTCTGAAACCTGGACAGATGTTCATACGGTAAAATCAGACGACCTCTGTATAACCCGCACCCGTCGTTAATCAAACTATTACTTACTGCTGCAAACATATTCACATCCAACTGTGTGAGATCCAGGTTTAACAGGCGCATTCCTCTTTCGTAGGCTTCGTCGAAATAGACGCTCTCTCCCTGTGGGATTGCGTCTCTTCTTGCGCGTTCGCTTTCCTGTTTTTTTTCATATCCCAGATGGTTTGCCGTGCCGATTTCTGCCACATCATCCATATCTTTTGTCCGGATCTGCACTTCAAGGAAAGAGCGGGAGCTGTTATCATAAAATGTGATATGTAAGGACTGATAATCGGACTCTTTTTTCTCTGAAATATAGTCTCTGTAATATGGTTTCGCGACGTCATCCAGTAACGGGGAGTGGCTTAACTTTACTCCGTTCGCCGGTTCTGCGGTGAAACCTCTTTCTTCAAGAAATCCCGGAAGTTTATTTGCAATATCATACAAATATTTCAATTCTTCTGTACCCCTATCCTGTCCCGGTGCCAGGTGGCATTTCGGCAGGGAGATCACGATACGATAAGCAATCAGGTCCCGAAAGCAGCTTAAACGGTTCTTCAGCTCTGCAATTGGAGGATAAGTTCCGTGTTTGCTGTAATAGTCATAAATGTACTCTACTATATACCCGTTAAATTTCTCCTCAGCACGAATCAATGATTTAATTCTTCCTTTTACTGTGAATGCCAAAAATGGATACTCTTTTGTCATATATTTATAAAACTCTCTGATTTTCTGTGACTGGGCTGTGAGGAAATCGTTATGTTCCAGTAATTCCTTGATCTGGATCAGGAAGTTACAGTGGATCAGATCAATTTCATTATGATTTTTCTTTGCATCTTTTCGCAGATCTTCTATATAATTCTGCAATATCTTTAATACGGTATCTCCGGAATATAAGTAATCATTTAATGTTATCATATGTATTCACCCTGCCTTCCTGTTCACAATGTTATCTCTGTAAATTTTATTTTTCTTCTATTTTAGCAGACTTTAGAAGTTTATCAAGTTAAAATATTAACTTATTATCTCCATTGATACAAAAACAGACGGTTTTTACACCGCCTGTTTTCTATCATTTCCGTTATTTTCCTTAACATCATCCAATCGGCTCGAAATCCACTGCGCCATGTTTGCACAGTGGGCAGATGTAATCTTCCGGAAGTTCGTCGCCTTCGTAGATATATCCGCAGACTTTACATACAAAGCCTTTCTTGCCTTCTGTCTCTGGTTTTGGTTTTACGTTCTTCTGATAGTAAGTATAGCTCATTGTCTCCTGATCACTGACTACTCTGGCCTCTGTTACGCTGCAGATGAACATTCCATGTGTTCCAAGATCTACATACTGTTCTACTTTCAAGGACATAAATGCGTTAATGTATTTATCAAGAAATACCAGACCGTTGTCAGAACGGTTTATTTTCTGTCCGGCAAATTTATCCGCACTTCTTCCACTCTGGAATCCAAACTGCTCAAATACTGAAAATGGTGCTTCTACAGAGAGACAGTTTACATTCAGCACACCTGTCTGTTTGATAACATGATGGGAATAATTCGTCTTATTGATGTTAACTGCAACCCTGAAAGGTGAATCTGTCAGCTGGGTAACAGTATTTACGATCAGCCCGTTATCTTTCTTTCCATCATTAGATGTCACCACATATAATCCATATCCAATACGGAATAACGCAGTCATATCATTCTTATTTGCCAGTTCATCATTCTTTGCAATATATTCCTGGCAGAGTTCGGAAGCCATTGCCTCCATCTGATCTCTGTTTTCCTGATCTACCGCAGACATAATCTTCACTGTAGTATCCAGCCAGTTAATCTTTTTGCATTCGGAAAGCATACCTTTCATTACTTTTGCCGCCAAAGGTGCCCAGGAACCATTTTCAATCAGACCTACTGTGCGGTTCTGGAAATTATGCTCTACCAGACGTGTGATAAAGTCATTCATAAACGGATAGATTCCGGCATTATAGGTAGTTGTTGCAAGCACCAGTTTACTGTAGCGGAAAGCATCGCTGATTGCCTGGGACATATCGTCTCTTGCAAGGTCATAGACAACCACTTTCGGGCAGCCTTTACTTTTTAATTTCTGGACAAACTGATTAACTGCATCTTTCGTATGTCCATATACAGAAGTATAGGCAACTACAATTCCTTCTTCCTCAGGTGTGTAGGAAGACCATGTATCATAAAGTCCGATATAATGACCCAGATTCTCAGTCAGTACAGGACCGTGTAATGGACAAACTACCTGAATATCCAGAGTTGCTGCCACTTTCAGAAGTCTCTGTACCTGTGCTCCATATTTACCAACGATACCGATAAAATATCTTCTCGCTTCGTCATCCCAGTCTTCTTCTACATCCAGCGCACCGAATTTACCAAATCCATCTGCGGAAAACAGAACTTTATCAGTACTGTCATAGGTTACCATTACTTCCGGCCAGTGTACCATTGGCGCAAATACAAAGGTAAGGTTATGATTTCCGAGACAAAGTGTAGAACCATTTTCTACTTCCAGCTTCTGACCTTCCAGATCTAACCCGAAGAAATTCTTGATCATCACAAATGTTTTCGCATTGGCAACTACTGTTGTGCCAGGATATACTTCCAGGAAATTTGCTACATTTGCAGCGTGATCCGGTTCCATGTGCTGAACGATCAGATAATCCGGTTTACGTCCATTCAGTACCTGCTCCAGATTGTCCAGCCATTCATGTTTGAAATTAGCATCTACTGTATCCATAACTGCCACTTTTTCATCGAGAATCACATAGGAATTGTATGCCATTCCATTCGGTACAGCATACTGTCCTTCGAATAAATCTACCTGATGGTCATTAACACCTACATACTTGATCGTATCTGTAATCTTCATTGTACGCCCTCACTTTTTTATAATATATTTTGCTCTGTAAATCTTTATAATATCCATCTCTTTGTTTCTGGTTTTATTCTATACTATTTTAATCCGGTTTTCAAGTACAAATTGGTAATTTTTTTCAAAATAATTCTTTCCCCTTTGGGATTTTCAGATATACTACTTTAGAGGACAGTATCTGCTTATCTTTTTCTTCTTCTCCTGTCGTAATACTCCATATACTTCCGTTTTTTTCATGTTTCTTCACTCTTCTCCTTCTTCAGTCATACTCAAAGTGACTCCTGGTCGCTCCGTGCAAAATTTCTGAATTTCTTCTAAAAATCTCTGCCCGTATTTTTTCAATTTATTCTCTCCCACTCCTGAAACGTTCAACATCTCTTCTTCATCAGAAGGCTTTTTCACACACATATCAATTAATGTTTTATCACTGAAAATAATATACGGTGGCATGGATTCCTCTTTTGCAATTTCCAATCGCAATTTTCGCAGTATTTCAAACAAATCGTAGCCAGCAGAAGTAAGTGCATCTGTGCTTCGTTTTCGTACTGCTTTCTGTGTTTTTTTCTTCTTATCTGGTTCTTTTTCTTCATATGTACGCATAATCACGCGGGTATTTTCATCTTTCAGCGGAGTAATATCGCCAAGTTTCAATACACTGTATTTCTCCTGTGTCTGATACAGATAACCCATTTCTGTCATCTGGCTGATTAGGGTCCTAAGTTCTGCTTCGCTATGCCCGCTCAAAGCACCATAAGATTTATATTGATCCGTTCTAAGTTCCCGTAATCTGGCTCTTTTAGCCCCCATCAATGTTCCGAGAACTATTGTCAATCCATAGCGCCCCCTGGTCTCTGCGACACAATTGACTACCCACTTTGCCTCTGCTGTCATGTCCACTTCGTGATACTCTCTGTGACAATTTCCACAGTTATCGCACGGACCTGAAGTCTTTTCTCCAAAATATTCCAGAATATAATTTCTCAGACATCCGGTTGTCTTGCAATACCCTTCCATCGTCTGAAGCCGGCGTATATCCCTCTGTCTGATCAGATACTCATCTTCCTCATCTACATCAGAAAAATCTTTATTATCCAGAAGCATTCTGTCGATCATGACATCCTGCAATGAAAAAAGTAGAATACACTGCGAATTCTCTCCGTCACGGCCTGCACGTCCTGCTTCCTGGTAATAATTCTCCATACTCTGAGGCATATTGTAATGAATCACATAACGCACATTAGATTTGTCAATTCCCATTCCGAAAGCATTCGTCGCAATAATAACAGGGGTTCTGTCATAGATAAAATCATCCTGATTCTTCTTCCTGGTTTCATTGGTAAGTCCGGCATGATATCTGGTGACAGGAACTCCTCTTTTAAAAAGCAGTTCAAACAGATTGTCCACATTTTTTCTTGTAGCGCAATAGATGATTCCACTTTCTGTTGGATGTTTCTCTATGTACTCCATGATGAATTCGTCTTTTCTGCGGATGTTTTCAACACTGTAATATAAATTCTTTCTATCAAATCCTGTGATCACCACTTCAGGATCTTCGAGACTCAGTGTGCAGAGAATATCATTCTTTACTTCTTCTGTCGCTGTTGCGGTAAAAGCACTGACGATAGGTCGTTTGGGAAGATTTTTTATGAACTCAACGATTTTCAGATAGCTGGGCCGGAAGTCCTGCCCCCACTGAGAAATGCAATGTGCTTCATCCACCGTCACCATGGAAATCTCTACATTTTTGGCAAACTCCAGAAATTCATAGTTCTCCAGGCGCTCCGGCGCCACATAGATAATTTTATATCTTCCACTTGCTGCAAGATACAAAGCTTTACTAATCTGGTTTTCTGTAAGCGAAGAATTGATAAATGCTGCATGAATTCCTGCATCGTTTAGCGCCTTTACCTGATCCTGCATCAATGAGATCAGCGGTGAAATCACAAGCGTGATGCCCGGAAGTATCAGTGCCGGAATCTGATAACAGATGGATTTACCTGCTCCTGTTGGCATAATTGCAAGGACATCTCTGTTCGTCAGGATGGCCTCTACAATTTTCTCCTGCCCTTCTCTGAATGTGTCATATCCAAAATAAGTTTTTAGTGTTTCAAGTGCATTCACTTTTTTGTCACCTTCCATTCAGTTAATTGTTTTTTATAACGTGTATGACATATCATGCCATTCCTCACCGCCCCACACAGATGCGGAAATTCCCAGATCTTTAAATCCCATCTTTCTGTACATCTCTACTTTCTCTTCCAGACAGGTAAGAAAAACAGTCTTTCTTCCTTTTTTCTTTTCTCTGTTCAGGTATTGAAACATCAGCTCCCTGGCAAGTCCCTGACCTCGGTGCTGTGGCAGAACATCCAGCCCTAAGAGCATGATATTCTTTCCTTCCGAATCATTTAATGTACTGTCTGTAAAAAATTCATCCCGAAAAGTATCTTCATCTGTAGCAAGACCATTCAGAAATCCTGACACTTCTTTGGTTTTCTTATCCACAGCCACCAGAAAAAGATCCGGTATCTGTAAAATACGTTCTTTCATATCTTTTTCTGAGCATGCTTCATTTGGCGGAAAACAGATCTGCTCGATTTTGACCACCTAATCTGTCTCCTCTGGTCTGATATTACGGAATTCATACTTTTCCATAATTGTTTCGTTGATACATTCCTTCATTTTTCTACTCCATAACTTGATTTTCCTCTATACTGACACGTTACTGTGCAGTTCATTTTATTATACTGTAGCTGTTGCAATTTCTCAATGCGTATTTAAGATATGTGGAAATTATTTGATTACTGTTTACTCCGTGCCCAGTAACACGCTTCGCGATGTACAGGATTTATGCAACAGATGAAGATATTGTACCGGAAATTCTTTACATCCAGAAAGTCAGGACAGACGGAGAATTTGATCTTGCCTGGCAGGATATCCCTTACCAATGCTGCAAAGGAAGCCAGGCTCAACCTACTCCATTCTGGTACCAAGCATATGATGTTAAAGAATATAAAAAATGATTCTTCATGATTGAAATCAAAAAACAGAGCATAAACTAATATGCTCCATTTTTATACGTCTATCCTATATTCTATTTTTCATTTTTGCATCTCTTACCTGTTTACAGATAGTCTGCTCCACCTTCTCAATATCCAAAGTTTTTGCCAGATGTGCATTCATTCCAACAGCAATACACTTTTCAGCATCCTCCTGAAAAGCATTTGCTGTCATGGCAATAATCGGAATCTCTGCCTTTTTTATATCCTGTAAATGTCTGATACATTTGGTCGCCTCATAGCCGTCCATATTTGGCATCTGGATATCCATCAAAATCATATCATAAGTTCCGGCCGGCATCTGCTCTATCCTGTCCACACACTGTATGCCATCTTCCACCCGGTCAATAATAAGCCCTGTTTCTTCAAGTATTGCAATTGCAATTTCTGCGTTCAGCTCATTATCCTCTGCCAGTAAAATATGTTTTCCGCGTAAACTGCTTTCCATATCAGCGGCATCTGTTTTTGATGCTTTCTGCCCGTAATAGTTCTCATCCGCTTTTTTTTGTATCAGGATAAGTGTAAACACAGTTCCTTTTCCCAGTTCGCTTTTCACGTCTATGCTGCCGCCCATCAGATCAACATATTTTTTTACAATTGCCATCTCAAGACCTGTACCTGCAACTTTACCAACGGTCGTATTCCTCTCCCTTGAGAAAGAATCAAACAGAGTTGGCAGAAATTCTTTGCTCATTCCGATTCCTGTATCACGAACCTCTATCTGAATTTTTACAGAATTCTCTTGTTCACATGGAATCTCCTGAACAGTGACCGTAACGGTTCCTCCTGTCGACGTATATTTGACTGCATTACTGATCAGGTTCACCAGAATCTGTTTTGTTTTTGTAATATCACATAGAACATACTGATGCTCCACCTGTGTTTCAAATATAAGGTTCAGTCCTTTTTGATCAGCCTGAGGTTCAAATACACTTTTTATCTCATCCACTGTCTGATCAATCCGGGCATAGCTTTCATCCAGTTCCACTCTGCCACTTTCAATACGAGCCATATCGAGTACATTATTGATAATTGCCAGCAAAAGATTTCCAGACTGTTCGACCGCCCTCTGATAATGAAGCAGTTTTGGATCTGTCAGTTCTTTTTTCATCAGCTGGTTATACCCAAGTAATGCATTCATCGGTGTACGGATATAACTATACCTCATTTCCGCTATTACGTGTTCTTATTGTACCTGTAATAATGAAAAAATATTAGTTATCAACTTTGCAAGCATTCATTTCCGCAATAGGAAGCATACACATAAAAAAATAAAGATACTTTCGTTTCCACAAAAGTCATTTTCGCTTATATCCTGCCTTTAGGAATTTCCATATAAGCTGAATAAACGCTTCGTCATCAATCCTCTTTCTCAAGAGGTCAATAACTACTACAGCGAAAATTAATTATGCTTACACTTGCTGATAAGCACCTTATCTTGTCTTTTATGCAGGCTTCTATAGCCGTAATCCTTTAATATCTTTAATACGTGATAAGATTGTATTGCAGCTGCAGCTGATGACACCAGGCAGGGCGTCAATGACATTGTGCAGGAAGTGTTCCATTTCATCACTCGATGAGGCAACGGCATGTACATGCAGTTTGTCTCTTCCTGTGACGCGGTAAATCTGCGTGACTGTATCATTTTTATATAATATATCTGTCACCTGTGACAGGGAGTCTGGTTTTGTTTCAATTTCAAAATAGCATGATACAGCACCACTGATTTTTTGAGGGTTAATTATAGTTGTATATTCTTCAATTACCCCCTTTTTCTCCAATGCCTGAATCCGGGCTTTTACTGCCACCCTGGAAATACCGGTTTCTTTACCGATATCAGAGTAAGAGATACGTGCATTTTCTATAAGCAACTGGATAATCTTCTGATCCAGTTCATCTAAACCGTCCAGGTACATAAATACCCCTCCTGTAAAATAATATCCTGTGGATAGTAGTTTTCCTGGATATCATATCATTCATATTACCCAAAGTAAACAATGACTTGACTTATTAATTGTAACCACATATAATTGCTTCGTAACGTAACTTTATACTTACACTTCGTATATATAAAGTCTGATGAAGGGAAGGATAAGTGAAATTATGAAACTCGTGGAGGAATATAAGAATGTCAAAAGATGAATACCTGATTACAGATGCGCCTCTTAAAGCTTTGACGTTTTTTGCAATGCCAATGATTTTAGGCAGCTTTTTTCAGCAAATATATAATATGGCCGACTCCATCATCGTCGGTCAGTTTGTGGGTTCTTCCGCGCTTGCAGCTGTCGGTGCATGTGCAGCGTTGACTAATGTTTTCATTTGTGTGGCGCTGGGGGCCGGTGTCGGTGCAGGTGTACTCGTGAGCCGCTATTTTGGTGCCAGGGAGTATGGAAAAATGAAAACCATCGTGTCAACGTCTCTGCTTAGCTTTTTAGTTCTAAGCATAGTCCTTGGCGTTTTTGGCTTTTGCTTTTCTCGCTCGATGATGAGTACGCTACAAACTCCTGCCGATATACTGGATGACGCAGTGCTGTATTTGCGGGTCTATTTTGTGGGCTTTCCGTTTTTGTTTATGTATAACATTCTTTCAACGATGTTTAATTCTATAGGAGAATCCAAAATTCCACTGGGACTTCTGATTTTTTCATCAATCTTAAATATCTTCATGGATCTTTGGATGGTAGCCGGACTTGATCTCGGTGTGTTTGGTGCAGCGCTTGCAACCTTGATCGCACAGGGAATTTCTGCGGTGTTCTCACTTTTGATTTTCCTTAGTCGGATGCGGCGATATAAAAGTTACTTTGACTGGTTTGACAGGCAGGAGTTACATTCCATGTTTCAGATTGCTGTGCCTTCAGTTCTTCAGCAGTCTACAGTATCTATCGGTATGATGATCGTACAGGCAGTTGTAAATCCTTTCGGTACGCAGGCACTCGCGGGGTATGCGGCGACAATGCGGGTAGAGAATGTTTTTTCTCTGATTTTTGTATCTATCGGCAATGCGGTTTCGCCATATGTATCCCAGAATCTTGGCGCAAACAAACCCCAGCGTATCAAAAAAGGCTACCGCGCTGCATTAGTGCTGGATGTGTGTTTTGCAGCCATTGCCTTCATTGTGATTGAAACACTCCACACGCAAATTTCCTCGCTGTTTCTTGGTAAAGACGGAACAGACCTGGCCTACCAGGTATCTGGGGATTATATGAGATGGCTTGGCTATTTCTTCATCTTTATGGGAATCAAAATGGCAACCGATGGAGTCCTTCGTGGTCTTGGAATCATGCGCCCGTTCCTCATTGCAAATATGGTGAACCTGGCGATTCGTCTTTCCGTTGCTTTGATTTTTGCACCGCGTTTTGGCATTGCATTTGTCTGGCTTGCTGTACCAGCTGGCTGGTTTGCGAACTTTTTAATATCCTATGTGGCGCTCAGAAGGTCATGGCCAACTGAGGAATAGATGTGCAAGAGATAAAAAAGATTTTCTAAAGCAGATGTAGAAGGCCAAAAACACCGGAATGAATGGACATATTGCCAAATCGCGGGATATAAATAAGCTGAGTGAGATTTTGAGGAAGATTTTTATATAATTCACATATGGGACAGTAAATAGCGCTTGCTATTTATTGTCTCTTTTATTATAATTTAATGTGCGTGACAAGGCTGTTATGTGTTATTATGTACAAAAATGGGAGAGAAAAAATGTGGCAGTTCATTCTAGGGAGTGCAGGATTTCTCCTGTATTTTATTTATGATATAAACAGCATTAAAAAGAAAAATACATTTTTCCAAAAATTTTTCGCATGGGGGACGGTTCTGGTGGCTTTATCACTCGTCATGGAGCTCTGGCTCTCGTGGGGGCAGTGCCAGCACAGAATCGGAAGAATAATTGGATTTGGAACAGGAGCCTTGTGTTTCCTTGCACTTCTTATATATACCTTGTTTTTTGCCCTTCCCTTTGAAGAAACTTACTGTGAAGAAAACAAATTACGTGCGGCATATACAGAGGGTGTGTACGGTCTGTGCCGTCATCCCGGAGTTTTATGGTTCGCAGGAGCATATCTTTGCATGTGGGGAATGTTTGGCGGATGGAGACAGGGAATCTATTTTCTGCTTATGATTTTTTGGAACTATCTGTATATCATTTTTCAGGATCTGTGGACTTTTCCACAGACATTTTTTAATTATAGGGAATATCAGAAAACAACCCCGTTTTTAATGCCGAATAGAGATAGCATAAAGAAATGCTTATATAGTATCAGAAAACAATGATCGATCTGGAGCGGACAGACTATGAATTTAGAAGAAAAATTAAAGAAACAACAGTATAAAGAAATATGGCAGCAGTACTGTGGATTCCTGGATCTGTCGATGGATGGATACATGAAGATTCAGCGTCGGTTGATGGAGGAACAGGTTAAGCTGTGGAGCAACTGTGGTCTGGGACAGTCTATTCTGAAGGGAAAACATCCTCAAAATCTGGATGAATTCAGAAAAATGGTACCGCTGACAACCTACGATGATTACGCGGATATTCTGCTTGCCAAGCAGCCGGATATGCTTCCGGGAAATCCGGTCATCTGGATCCAGACAACCTGGGAAGGTGGAAAGCACCCGATCAAGGTGGCACCGTATACTCGAAGCATGCTGGACACCTATCGGAATAATGTTACAGCATGTCTGATCTTATCGACCAGCAAAGAAAAAGGATCTTTTGATGTAGCAGCTACAGACAAATTCCTGTATGCGCTGGCACCACTTCCTTTTGCAACAGGACTCTTTCCGCTGGCTCTGGGCGAGGAGATTGGAATCGAATTCCTGCCCGCAGTAAAAGAAGCCGTAAATATGAGTTTCAGCGAAAGAAACAAATTAGGATTTAAGATGGCGATGAAGAAAGATCTTGGCTTTTTCTTTGGACTTGGAAGCGTAGCTTATGCAGTAAGCTTGAGTCTTTCTTCGCTGACAAACGGCGGTGGAGTAAAACTGTCAAGCCTTATGCAATGCAAGCCGCATATGATATTACGTCTGCTGCAGGCAAAGCGTCGCTGCAAAAAAGAAAACCGCGCAATGCTTCCAAAAGATCTTTTCCATCTAAAAGGATTCATGGTAGCCGGCACAGATAACCTCTGCTACAAAGACGACCTCGAAGAACTCTGGGGAATCCGTCCGATGGAATTATTTGCCGGTACAGAACCGTCCATTATGGGAACAGAGACCTGGACAAGAAAAGGAATGTATTTCTTTCCGGATACAGCGTTTTATGAATTTATCACCGAAAAGGATATGATGCGAAATTACGAAGATCCTTCTTACATCCCGCCGACTTATCTGATGGATGAAGTTCGGCCGGGAGAAAAATACGAACTTGTATTTACTATTCTCAAAGGTGGCGCGTTTGCCCGCTACCGCTGTGGTGATATGTATCGCTGCGTCGGTCTGGAGAACCGTGAAGATGAGACAAGGATCCCGCGCTTTGAATATGTGGATCGAGTGCCGTGGATTATCGATATTGCAGGATTTACAAGGATTTCGGAAAACGGAATCCGCAGCGTGATCGCTCTTTCAAAGCTGCCGATCATAAACTGGGTTGCAACAAAGGAATATAATGAACAGAATCGTCCATATCTGCATATGTATGTGGAACTGGAACGTGATGCACTGCTCAACACTGCGATGAGCACAAATATTTTGAAAGATCTTTTGAGTACATATTTCAAATATATTGATCAGGATTACAGGGATTTGAAAAAGATTCTTGGAATGGATCCTCTGCAGGTGACGATCTTTACTTGTGGGACATTTGAAGCCTATGAGAAAAAGACCGGTAAGAAGATACATCAGATGAGTCCTTCACATTATGAATTGAAGGAACTGCTTGATATACAGGAAAGTCTGAACAGAGTGAGATAAGATTTAAATAAGAATGAAAACGAGAGTGGAGTAAGGGGATTTTATGGGAACCTACGGATATATATCAATCATAGCCATGCTGTGTTATGGATTTATGCTGTTGATGTTTTTGACAGCAAAGAGAAATAAAATAATAAACAGTTTCCTGGTGGTGCTGACGGGCCTGCTATTCTGGACTGGAGGTTCTGCTTTTATGCGAGCACAGCTTTGGCCTGGATGTGAATTTTGGTATCAGGTTTCCCTGTTGGGAATTTTGCTGCTGCCATATGCGTACTACCGTTTTATACTCGCCTTTGGCGGTGAAAAGAGCGGTATTGCGGGAAGAATATACTTTGTGGTCATGCTGACCTGCTTCTGGCTGAATGCACAATTTGGAGTTTTCCTTGAAGCTCCAAAAATGGTAGAAAAAAACGGAGCTGCAGCTTTTGTATATGAGATTAAGCCTGCGATCATCGTATTTTTTATACCATCGGCAATTTTCTTGATCCATCTTCTTACAGTCATTGTACGGATCTGTAAAAACAATCCGACTATGAAAGTCCAGTATGAACCGGTTATGTTGGGAGTCCTTGCATTGTTCTTAGGAAATGCATTTCTTGGAATTCCGTTCTTCAGCGGATTTCCGATTGATATCTTAAGTGGTGTAGTAAATGTATTTTTACTGTTCTACGCACTGATCCGAAGACGCTTGTTCCGCCTGCAGATGCTGGCATCCCCTTCCCTGTGTTATGGTGTTGGATTCCTGTTTTCCATTCTTGTTTTCTTAAATATTGTTCCATCCCTGCAAAATCTATTTCATATGCGGCCGGATAAGAACACCCAGATTTACACTCTTGTTTTTTCAATCGTCTTTCTGATCATCTATGCACTCTTTACTTATCTGTGGAAGCTTTTGATCCGCTGCGTGTTTGTCAGAGAAGAAAACCATCAGGCTGAGAAGATCAGAGAATTTAATTCAGCAATCTCCAAAACTCTGGATCTTCAGGAAATCCTGGATAAAACGATCCATGTTATGAAAGATTTGATGGATGTTGGAAATATCTATATCTGTATGCAGGACGCACCTGGCGAACCATATCGTGGGGTTGCAAGTGACCAGCCTTTAAGTGATCTGGCGTTTGCCTTTGAAGAAGAAAATCCAATGGTCCAGTGGCTGAAAGACCACGAAGAACCGATTATTTACCGTGATTTCCGCTACTCTGTAGAGTACAAGTCCATGTGGGAAGAGGAAAAACATCAGCTGGATAAAAACCATACACGTTACTGTGCCGGATTAAAAGATGGTGATAATCTGGCGGGAGTGATTCTGATCACATCATCTTCTTCAAAAAAGAGACTGGCATACGATGAAGTAGAAATAATCTCAAACATCACATCAGTGGCATCTATTGCTATCAAAAATGCAAAGCTGTATGAGAATGCCCGTCTTGAGGCAAGAACCGATGAACTGACTGGATTATTAAATCGAAAATATTTCTATGAAGTTCTCAATGAAGAGTTCGAGAAAAACAAAGACGCTTCGCTGGCACTGGCCATTATCAATGTAGATGATTTTAAATTATACAATCAGTTGTATGGTATAAAAGAAGGCGATATGTGTCTGCAGCGCGTCGCAGACATCATCAACAGCAGTGTGGGAGAAAGCGGATATACTGCTCGCTATGGCGCGAAAGAATTTGCTGTTCTGCTTCCAGGCTACGACCTTTTCTCTGCCAGAAATCTGGTGGAATCCATTGCAAAACAGATATATGTTATGAATAACCGCAGAACCGACATGAAGCTCAAGCCGATCACAGTCAGTGCGGGAATCAGTGCAGCACCGTATGCGGCAAAGAATGTCAAAGAACTGCTGGAAAATGTTGATCTTGCGGTGTACCACGTAAAACACAGCGGGAAGAATGGAATTCAGGTCTTTGATACCATGTTCCGCAACAATAATAAAGATGCTCACGCAAAAACACATGCACATATTTACAAAGAATATGAATCAACCATCTACGCATTGACCGCAGCTATTGATGCAAAAGATCATTATACCTTCAGCCATTCCACAAATGTTGCCTATTATGCAACAGCACTTGCAAGAACACTTGGAATGAACGAAGATATGATAGAGATCATCCATCAGGCAGCACTTTTGCATGACGTCGGTAAAATTGGTATTCCGGAAAGTGTATTAAATAAGGCCGGATCATTGACAGATGAAGAATACGAGATGATCAAAGGCCATGTAGAAGCTTCCATCGACATTATCCGACATCTTCCGTCACTGGATTATGTTATCCCGGCGGTCATCGGTCATCATGAACGCTATGACGGGAAAGGATATCCGCGCCGTATTGCAGGCGAAGATATACCGCTGACGGCACGTATCCTGTGTGTGGCAGATTCATTCGATGCCATGACATCCATACGATGCTATAAGAAAGCCTTCCCTGTAAAAGTAGCTCGGGAGAAGCTGATTCAGGATGCAGGCAAACAATTTGATCCAGAGCTTGTTCGCAAGTTTGTAGAATGCCTGGATAACGGAACGATCAATCTTGTAAAAGCAGAAGAGGCATGACAACAGGGAGAAACCGACTGATGCAGATCATCGCAGGACAGATCAAAGATTTCTTCAGATAAGCTTTTTAAGGAAAATAGATATTCAATTTTATTGAACTGAAGAATAGTTCAGGACCCATTGCATTCTTCAGTTGACGGTGTGAAGTATAACACTGTAATTCACAGACAACAATAGCATCAATTGATTCGTTTTGTGTGGCGCTCAGAAGGTCATGGCCGACTGAGAAATAGATGTGTAAGAGATAAAAAAATAACTCTCTTACTTTCTTAGCTGCATATGTTTTAAAACTGCCGCCGATCTGGGTATACTTTGTAATGACTCTGGACGAATTTGAAAAAATGCCTGTGGTATTAATTCACTATGTCAGAGGCAAATGGCTCACAAACATTACCAGAGATTTTGATTAATAAAAACACCTTCAGGCTATAATAGCTTGAAGGTGTCATGACAGACAAGTTTTATTTAACTACTGCAACTCCCGCAATATTGATTTTCCAATCGTGTCTTGTGGCATCTGTACACTAAAATTTTCTGCAACAGATGCACCGATCACCGCAAATGTATCCTGATTCTCAATA
>ENA-OWRC01002058-OWRC01002058.1-human-gut-metagenome-genome-assembly--contig:-NODE-2058-length-16972-cov-6.280783_pt1 | contig 16972 bp, 17 predicted proteins | sample MGYA00248268_ERZ651895 | MGnify/ENA primary metagenome ERZ651895 (study PRJEB26924, sample SAMEA4378242) | human gut metagenome | biome: human gut; feature: human-associated habitat; material: faeces...
CACGCCGCCAGCGTTCATCCTGAGCCAGGATCAAACTCTCATGTTAAAAAGTTTTCCTGTCCAGTTATAAACTGGCTTAATCAGATGTTCATCTGATTTACTGTTTTAAGGTTGTTTCTTTATAGAAACGTTCGTGTGTTGTTATTCACAACACCCTGAAATTCATTGAATCTTTCAAGGTTATTTCACTGTTCAGTTATCAAGGTTCTTTGTTGTTTGAATTGTTTATTCATTTCAAACAACTTCTACATCTTAGCAGACAACTTTGTGTTTGTCAAGACTTTTTTTATTTTTCTGATTCGCATGCTTTGCAAATCAAGGTATTTCGCGTTTCAGCTCAGTTATAATATCATCATAAACTTACGAAGTCAACACTATTTTTGATATTTTTTAAAGTAAATCAATAAGCGGTTTTTTGACAAATTGCGTGAATTTTATCTTCAATTTATTCAATTTTGTTTTTACTTGCATTATTTCCATTTATTGTAATGATATCAAGGAGCTGTTTGTGGCTTAAAAAGGTGCCAGAATTTAACCTGCCACCCTAAGCACAGCCTTAGTTGAATTTATCAGGCTGTATATATCCATCCGGACTTGTAGCATATCCATTTTGGTACTTAACGGTAATATACTGTGTTTGTCCATCCGCCTTTAACTGCACAAAACAAACCCCATTCTCAAACTTATCTGTAATCTCCATTTTCTGATTTAAATAATAAACCCAAACCGTTCCATCTTCTTCATACTCAACTTCCGGCATATTGATTTCATCCAACAGTTCGTCAGCAGTCAGTGGCCTTTCTGTGCCGTTCTCGTATGCGACACCTCCACCGCCCTGACTGACGTCATTTCCATCTGCATCTTTATAGTCAAGGGTATAGTTTCCATTCTCTACGTTAAATATTGCATCTGTCTGATCTCCATGGATCCACACCTGCACGATTCTCTGGATGCCGCCAACATCCATTGCATATGCCGCACTTCCAGATCCAGCTGCAAGTACCACTGCTGCTATTGCTGCAGCTGCTTTCGGTGTAAAACGTTTCTTTTTCATTGGAACGACCTGTTCTTTTGCTGTCATTTTCAGTACCTCCGTCAATACGTCCGGAGAAGCATGCAGCTTATCAAAAGTCTTTTGGAATTTTTCTTCATCCGTCATATTTTTACTCCTCCTTCAGATAATTTTTTAATTTTGCCTTTGCGCGAAATAGTCTGGTACTGACCGTTTTTTCCGGTATTTTTAATATCGAAGCGATTTCTGCCGTGGAATATCTTTCATAATAAAATAACAGAACCGGCACTCTGTATTTCTTATCAAGCTCCATCACTGCCTGAAACAGATCTAAATAACTTTCCTCTTCGAATCCAAGTGTTTCCGCGTATTCCCCGATATCCTCTATCTTACGCCATGGGGACCGGAACAGCATTTTGCATTGATTGACAGTGACTCTGATCAACCAGTTTTTCAAATGGGAATCTGATTCAAATTCCTTAAGTTATAATTTCTTTCCCTTGCTCAAGGATATATGGTATCAATTCCAAAGGATATACCTTTGTACCTTTCTTTAAATCTTCTAATGGAACCCAACAGAACTCCAAATCAATTCTTTCATTATCCAGCTCATCCTATCACAATCCTTTACAAATAAAAAAGTTTTGTATAGTCAAAACAAGTCAAACCGTAGTACGCATACTACCATTTGACTTGTCTATTATCTTAGGATATCTACTTTACAACGATTATTTCCATTCTATGATCGTTTCTATATCTTTTATTCCTTCCTCTCTGCTATAGATATAGTTCTCCGGAACAGTGGCAAGCAATTCTATTCTGTCCATTTTTATTTAGAAAATTTCATTTTTATTAGTACACCAGATTTCAATGTTTTTGACACAAAGATGGAAGCAATCCCCTAGGATGGATGAACTCTGTCCAGTATAGACTCCATTTTTTAGTTGCATAAAAAACGAGACGGCCGAAGCCGTTTCAATAAAAGTCTAGCTTTTGGGGATTTCCTCATGATAAGGATTTGTGGATTTATGTTAATTATTCAAACTCTTCCCAAGGGAAGTATCATCAAATCAAAAATGCTGATTTTATGCGGCATTCCACCGCATCTATTTCATCAAATGTTACTCTTTTCATATCATTTTTAAAAACTTTAGTAGCAAATTAGTTGCAATTATTCCCTGTTGCTTCTATGAAATCCATGGCAGATATAATCTACTTTTACTACTAAAAACGAATAATCAAATGTGGCTTGCGGGTGCTTAACTGTGCCTGCTGCCACACCCACTATGAAAGGAGCTTTTCTATGAGCAATCAACATAAACATCCAACTATAAGTTTTAGAATCAGCGATGCTGAACGCAAACAAATCGAAGCCCGCATCCTTGCCAGTGGCATGATGAAAAAAGATTACTTTGTCCGTTCCTGCATCTATAACCGCATCTGCGTTGTCGGCAAGAAAGAAACTATATATCCGCTTGTGCAGACTGTTAATGCTCTGTATCTGCAATTACTTGAAATGCAGAAAGCATTTACCACACCAAACTGCACTCCCGATACTCTTCCTACGTCAGAAGCCATTAAGGACTTACATATCGAATACACTAATATGCTTACAGCTATTATCGACCTGCTGGATGGTGCAAAATATCTGTGGGAAGGAGACTGTCATGAACAATAATCTTAATTTTCTATTCGGTATGTACGAACCCGCCACAGACTCCATTATCGCCAACATCGATGAGAACACAATTCTTGTTATCCGTTGCAAGGAATGTAATTCCTCTGTTATCTTTGATGACCCGAATGATGTTGTATATCTATACCGTTTGGCAATGGAAACACCTCTGCTTTATGCCAAATTCGCATTGAAAGAAAACGGATTGCAGAATTATGTGGATGCTATGAATTGGTTCAATTATTAGTTCCGATCTGCTTATATTAAGATAAACTTCTTTAACTTAGCCCAAATGATTATTGAAGTTTATCTTATTCCATTTTCTGCTAATATTCTGCCAATTTCATATAACGCACCAATTTCAAATCTCGCTACCTTATATAATTTTTCATCATTCATTTTATTTCTGAAATAAATACCATCAAAATACATATAATCATATGTTGGTACAAGATCATATGTCTGATTTGCTTGTATCGTTCCTTCTCCCTTTAAAATGCCCGACAAAGTGGAATGATTTCCATTATAAACAATTGTTAAACCTATAGGATAAATATATGTGGCCATATGATTTATTTTGTCATATTCAAATAAATTACCTACATTTTGCCCTATATTTAATAATGCATTAACAAATCGTTCTTTATTCCACGCACATACCAATATTGCATCTTTTGATAAATCTATATTAATATTGCTCTCTCCTAATTCAAAACTCTTACTATTGTTAAGTTTTTCGCTATTAATTAAATACTCTCCTATATCTTTGTATATACTTTGAACATCTGTAACTTCTTCATCCTCATACAATTCACGTACTATATCATATAAATGATAATTTGACATTGCTCTTATAAGTGAATAAACAGGATTTTTTCTCACATCCTTAATATCATTTTTTTTTGATGAGATTATGTGTTGTCTTCAACACGCTATTTAGTCTCTCTTTTTTCTTTTTATCCTCATTACAAAATAAGAACATCATTTTCCTCCTAAAGTTTCTTCTCCACCTTCTCCAATTCATCCAACAATGCTGGTTTTCTTGGATATCTCTGCATCAATTCCTCAATTAGAGATTTAGCAGTATCATTCCCCTTCCATTTTATAAGCTGTGCAATATTCTTCGTTATCTTTTTATATTCTCGTCTATCCTTTGCCTGAGCACAACTCTCACTTATTTCCTTATAACATAACTCATATACCTGCTCTGGATATTCCTTCACCAAATATTTTCCATAATAAAACAAATCATACGGATTCTCCATTACATCATCAAGCAATCTCTTCTTTTCATTTTCAGAAATAAGAATACTACGATAGCAAACAGTTCGCTTGCTATCCTTCAATTCATCCAGTAAGCTTCCGTAATTTTCATTCCACACCCCGCACTTATTATAAATCTGTTTCAAAACACCCCAGAACTTCTCATTTCCCATCAATAGCAGCTTTTTTGCCTGTGCGATTTGCTTTTCCGTGATGTTTGCTGTCTTGTATATGTCATATAGCACGTTATTCCAATCTTCCGGATCGCTACTGTGATAATGCCATGTCTCTTCTGCGTTTGCTTTCTCTAAACAAAGTTTCTCTGCTTCATCATAATTCTTATCTTCCATAGCATCCTTGATAGCAATAATACGGAGTTCATTTATTGCAATATTCTGATATAGTTCCTTCTGTGTATTCTTTTTGCCATATAAATGTCTATGTAAAAGGTATCTTACAATCAAATCTTCTTTTTTCGTATATTCCGGGTAATAATCCTCCCGTGAAATTTCCAAAAGGGTATCCAAAACCTTTTCAAGCTTCTTTGCACTCTTTTCGTCGCATAGGCAAATCCCACATTTCAGCAAGTCATAACGCCAGTCAGTCCAACCATCAAATACACTCTTTCTGGCCTCTTTTATAATCAATGCAAATGCTTGATCCCGCATTTGTTTGTCCTGTTTTTCGATTTCTTTTGCGCATTTTTCTATTAATTCGTATGTACACATGATAACATCTGTAAGCATTCCCGAACTACTATCTGCATGAGATGCTAACTTAACGCCAGATACCAGTATATATGTAGCCGCCTCAAGTGCAACCATATAACCACGCATTTCTAAAGTCTCAGCACACATATCAAGACAGTCATGCATATCCATACAAATATTATCACAGCTGCTCCAACCAATGTATCCCCGATGGGTGTTACATTTAATTGATGCAGTAATTGTGTTTTTCACTATCGATATAATATCTTCTGTGGGTATCATAGTAGCCCCTTTCTTTTATTCAACAATATCAATCTTATATCTTTCACACCATTGCGTTGCGATTTTTTCATATACTTCATCACGATATTGGTACCAATGTTTCTCCTCTGCTGTATACAGAACTTGCTCTTAAAACTGATGGTCTGCAAGAATATGTTGATGCTATGAATGAATTTAATTAAACTTACATACTCCCTCTGAGTCTTAAGTTTCTCTCCGAGTTTCTTTTGAGTTTTCATCGAGTTTTTTCTGAAAACAACTCGATAAAAACTCAATTAAATTCTCAATTGCTCTCGATCAAGAAATATATATTTTATATCAAGCTATAGCCTCACAAAATGTTGCATTATCTCTTTCAAATCATCGCTAAAATCTTCTAAATCTTCCATAGTAATGGCTCCTTCATTCAGGAGCGAAAGCATAATATAAAATTGATTTGACCTGCTCATCTCACATTGCACTCCACAATCTTTCTTATCCTCTTTTATTCTTTTCTCCAATGTCCAAAATTTTTCAGATGACTTTCCATCTCCACATAGTATTTCAATATATTCTTTGTTGAGCTTATCCATATAAGCTTCTTGCCATCCAGCTATTTTACTTCTGAATATTTTCCAGTCCTTTTCTGAGAATTTGTTCATGCTTATTATCTCCTACATTACATCCACTTCTACACTTTAATATACCTTCTTCTTTTTGTAGTTCCAATACAAACCAATAACTCCTTATTCACTAATTCGTTTAATAATTGTCTTGTTCTTGGACCTTTTAAACCTATCTTTTCTGCCACCTGTTCCGTACTATATTCAATACCAGCCTCCATAATGGCTAAAATCTGCTGACGTCTTTCTGATAACGCCATTCCTTCCCTGTTTTTTAAATCTGCTGAATTTTCTGCTGATTTTGCTGATTTTTCTGCTGAATTATCATCAGATTCCTTTTCCATCTTCATCACAAGTGTCACCTGATCAAGATTTGTATCTTCTATTAATTCTGGTTTTATCCATCCTTCTGACTTCCACACATCAAGAATTGTTGGGAATCCTGAGCCAGCATTATCGCCAAATCCAACCAATCTAAGCATAGTCTGCATATGAGGATTTCTTGACTTTGAATTACCTCCACGATAAATTTCCTCTAGCGGAAGTTTCAAAATTCCCGGATTTGTAAATTCAAATGAACCAAACCTCTTAATCGCAGAATCTAGTTTGATTTTGGTTATTTTAATGTAGTTATCTATACCATTTAGTATTGATAACTCATGCTTTTTCCACACGTTATTTTTTGTTTCACATATTTTTAGTACCAATCCAGTACCATTGCATTTTTTCATTATTGTGTGTAGTTCCGGTGGCTTGCAGGTCGATTAAGTCAGCAACCACCAGTTCAACTGGTGGTTTGGTATTAGCCCTCAAAAGGGCATTTTTACTGCTCGCCCAAAAGGGCGGTATCGCAAGCACTTTTACCGGTCCGCTATAAAGCGGTACTTCTTGAATCTTCTTTCCTTGATTCCTCTGCCTGCTCTTTTATATACTTTTGTACTGCTTCATCTGTGATATTACCAATTGTTTCTACATAATACCCTCTTGCCCAAAATGCTTTATCCCATTTACTTTGCAATTCTGGATGTCTATCATAAAGCATTAATGTACTTTTCCCTTTTAAGTATCCCATAAAATTTGCAATGCTAATTTTAGGTGGAATAGCTACACTTAAATGTATATGATCCACGCAAACTGCTCCTGCTATAATATCCACATCTTTGTATTTACATAACGTGCTTATTATTTCTCTCACATCATTTCTCACTCTTCCATACAAAATTTTCTTTCTGTATTTCGGAATAAATACAATGTGATATTGGCATTTCCATTTTGTGTGTGATAAACTTTTATTGTCCATATGGACCACCTCCTGTGATTAAGTTTGGCTTGCGACACCATTCTTAATATATCACAGGAGGTTTTTTATTGATATCCTCACCGCTTCCAGCTATTCCATTCTCCCCAGCATAGCTGGGGGATTAGACTTTTCATTCAAACTCGCAAATTTGAAATTAATTCTATACAGTTTTGTATAGGCGGTTTGGTTCTATTTGGTTTTATTTTTGTCCAACTATCGCAGCCCTATGGACTGTACCGAATGGTGTTATCATATTGTTATCCATTATTTGTTATCAAAATTTCGCACTCATTTAACAAGCTTTCTTAATTATTTAATCATCAACATATGATTGTGTCAAAGCGCCTTTTGCTAATGAATGTTGCAAACAACTTGAAATTCCTCTTAACTTATTTCCCAAAATAAGAACACTATATTGCGCTCTTGAACAGGATAAATACAGTTTATTTAATGCACTATATTTTAGGAAACTAGACGATATATCACACAGTCCATTTTGTGGCACTCTTCCCTCATCAACTGCAACTAAAATTACACACTTAAACTCAAGTCCATTAATATACTCGGGCAAAGTACAAATAACTTTGGATGGATCAGTTCCAAACTGACTATTCTTTCTCCCATTAATATAATTTACCGAATATTTTCCTATGAATTGCGTATAATTTTTAAGTAACATTTCTTCGTCAAAGAAAACAAGCGCAATCTCACATGGTTGACATTTATATTTATTAACATATTTTTTAATGTGTTTTTCCAATGACTCTTTCATTTCTGTATCATTTTTATACATTAATAACTGTGGAATTTCACACATTTCTTCTTCGCGTGCTGTGAAACTGCTTTCGCAGTATTTATATGGATTAATGAAACCATCAAATAAAAGTGCCCCCGAAGCTGTTATAGAAGCACACAACTCAGCAATTTGCTGTGAGCTTCTGAAAACAGTAGAAAATTCTTGCCGTAATGTTTGTCCCTCAGCCAAGGTATTTTCTATATAGTTTTCTTTAATATTTCCTCGTTCACCAACGACTTGTCCATAATCTAGCGCAAAACATATCGGTATTTTTTTCTGTTCTCCATCTTTTGTCAAAAAATGAAATACTTGTTGCTCGTTTAGATTAAATAAATGCATTTCATCAACTAACAGATAATCAATTCCTTCTTTAACACGTGCCCTTCTCCATAAAGGTGCATTTAATCTTGCTAACGCTTCCAGAATAATATCATCTGTATCATATACCGATTGAGTCTCTAATGATTGCTGATATTCCTTAAATATACTGTAAACATACTCCTTATCAGCATCATTAACAAGTGGTATTCCATTTTTTTGAGAATCTAATTTTTTATAGCGCTCAAGATCACCTTCAGCCATTCCTTTTATTCTTATACTAAATTCATGCTGTAACATTAAGATAATTTTGTTTTCCTCTTCATTTTCATAAAATGCCACAGCATCTTCTGACATAATATATTTATATGTATTACAAACCGCTCCACACATTTTGCTGTATGCATCTTGTATAAGTAACAACTGGTACTGTTTAGCTTCTGATGCATCTAAATCAATTATTTGTGTATCTTGAATACCTACATATGCCGCACAATATCCCTGCAATGTTGTCACATTTATCCTTTGTAGATTATCTAAATTCAACCAGTCGGGTTTCGCCAAATGAGCAATCATTTGAGTTACAATGCTTTCCGTTGACTTACTGTGTGTAAAAAAAGTAATGAATAATTCCTTGTCATTCTTTTCAGCATCGCTCAATAACTTAATTGCTCTTAAAACCAATGCTGCTGTCTTACCAGTTCCAGCAGGTCCTTCAATTCTTATAGGCGAATTCATATCTTGGCAATTAACAATGCTTGACTGCGTCGTAGTAAGATTTTTAACTTGTTTTTCATAATTCATATATTTAAATTCAGAACTTGATATCATATTATTAGATAAATATACATGAATTGAGCTATCTGAATCATCTGCTTTACTTTCATATTTACTTTTTTGCTCAATTATCTCTCGCCTTAGTTCCTGTATATGCTCTAGATAGCTTTCTCCACCCTTTCTATAAATACTCAAATCTGGATTTTCATCTTCACTTGATGAAGCTCCTTCCTCTCCGTATTTATATGCTAATAAGCAATTATTTATTCCTCTTATATTTAGTCTCCTATCGGATGGATTCCTTTCTAATACAATTCTATAAGCAGATCCAATTGAAAAAGGAAACGGAAAAATCACAGTCTTATTTTTAAAGATTTTTTCACAATTTGTAAAAGCTTGTCTATTCCAAAAACGTACCGCAAATCTAAATGTTTTCTGCAATACAATTAATAGCTCCGAGTCATCTGTTTTTTCCATCATTTTGCATTTTTCCAAATCAAAAAGTAGAAAAGTTTTCGTCGCCTCTTTTCCACAGAATATAATTCCTTCTTTTTCACATCTATGTGAAATATCTTTTAATAAAAAGTCATCCGATTTTTCCCGTAAAAAATTTACAAATTTTTCACTTGCAGGGAACTCCATACTCTGTAGTGCAGGATTATTAATCATTAATTCAACCGCACTTTTTTCAAACAGTATATATTTCATTTAATATCTCCTAAAATTTCCGTACAAAAGTCTTCAATCTCATACTCTAACGCATTGTCTACACCTATCCGCATAAATGAATTGGCAAACATTTGCAACACATATTCAATCCATGGCGATACTATTACATTCTCAGCAATTACAAAATCACTATCTGAATCAAAAAAGAAATAATTATTTACTAAAACTTCCCATACCTAAAATGGGATTCGTTCCTTGAAAATTCAATATTTCAGCTAACAAAATAGCGATTTATGCCGCTGCAGCTTCCAAATGGAGTGCTTTTCTCAGATATTCCGGCAATCTTGCTTCAAAATCAGCGGTAAAAGCATTCAGTTGCTCATCGCTTAGTTTAAAGATTCCCTGAAGACTTGCCATCAAGGCTTCCATCAGGATGCAAAGTGACCTGTTGAAAGTAATGTCTGCCATTTCATCAACAAGGAAGAAGAACAGTTCACCAAGCGTTCTCTGATCTTCATTTTGGCGCTGCTCCATTGCAAGTAACATATATCGGGTAAACACGATCGCCACATGGGCTGTCAGTGCATCATAAGATAAACTGTGGCATTCTCCAACCAGATTCAGCATGGATTTGCAGGTTTTGAAAAAGACCTCGATCTGCCAGCGCTTTCCATAAATACGGATAATCTCTTCCTCGGAAAGTGTTGTAGCTGTACAGATAAAAGCAAGCCAGTCCTTGCGGTTTGCCTTGTTCCTTACGCATACGATTTTCGCCGGAATTGGATTCGCCTTTCCTACCATAACATCAACAGAAAGCAGATACTTTGATCTGCCACGGCGCTTTTTGTTCCGGGAATAGATTTCTTTGATATTCAGCTGTTCACCACCGTACGAATATTTGATCCGGCTACTTTTCTTAATCATGGCAATCACATCCATGCCTTTTGCATGGATGGCTGTGACCTGTGCTGGATTGGAAAACCAGGAATCAAACAGGACATAATCCGCTTTCAGCCCTGCACTGAGGGCTGTATTCAGTAAAGTCATCATTGCCTCTGGTGCTTTTGTTTGGGCTAGCGCACGTCTTTTTCCTGCAAGGGTTCTGTTGTCAAAGTCCTTTACCGGGCCGATGATATTTGTATTCTTTGCAGACGCTAACAGGCAGCTGTTTACAGGGATCAGTGTGTTTCCATCACTCCAGCTTAAAGTAAGCATCCTGAAGCCCTTTTTGAAATGCATATCCGTGTGGTCAAAAACTTTTGATCCCAGTTCCGTTTTCTTACAGCTGGTACGGTTGAAAAGGCTGTCATCAATGATAAAGACATTTTTTCTTTCCGGATCTGTCAGATCACGAATGTCATGATTGACAATATCAGCTGCAAGAAGAGAAGTAAAACGAAGCCAGTTTGTTTTTGAAGAATTAAGGAAACGGTAGAAAGTGTTCTTGGAAAACGCCTCCTTAAAAGAGCCAGTCCGCTGCTGCATATACATACTTCTTCCGACAAAAATGTTGCTGAGTTTATAACGAAGCAGGGAAACAGATGAAACACCTTTTTCCTTCATTCCATTACATCTGGCAAGGAGCCTGCCAACATGATGTTTGGAAAAAAATCTCTGAACACAGTCAATTAAGTCGTTCTCAACGAAATAGTTTTGTGGTATACTGGACATGGCATAAATCTCCTTTGTAAAGATGGTTTCTAGTCAATTCCATTATACCAAACGGAACAGATTTATGCCTTTTTTATTGGCTGAAATATTGAATTTTCAAGGATCAACGCACCAATATGGTGTGGGAAGTTTTAGTTATTTATATATTCCCTCTTTTCCTTGCTTTTTTCTACTTTATAATCATATTCATATGCTAATATTGGATCTTTAACTTTTATATCAAATTGAATCACATCTTGTAAATCCACAACTAAACCTTTAACGCTTGATTTTCCATCACTATAGGCTTTTTCTGGAACAAAAGCAAATTTAGGAAAAGAACTATTATAGAGTGCTTTTAATTTATTTTCTACTATCTTTTTATTTTTGAGCAAAAAGGTTCTTTTTTCTTCATTTTTAATTTTGGTTTCTAATAACCCCGAAATAGATTCCCACTCTTCGATTGTTTTTTGTATATTTTTTTGTTCCTTTGAAGAAGCACTTTTCAAAAGTACTTCCCTAAAATTTACCTTATCCATTCCACATAATGTGGCAAAATCCATACATTTTTGTTCACAATACTTTTTTATATTTCCCAAGACATTATTATTTCGTTCATTTACAACACTTTCAAATAACACCTCATAAATCCATTCCTCTATATTCATAGCTGATAAACAATGGAATTGATTTATTTTTTCTTGTGCCAAGTCACACCTCGCAGATATTACTATTCCCTGACATTTAATTTCTGGATATTTCGTTGAACGTATATATTCAATTATCGTTCCCTGAGTAAACTTATCACTCATTAGTTAACCTCTTTTTCGTTAGTAATAAAAATCAATCAAAAATCCTGGTAATATCCCTATACCGATTTACCACCCGGTAAATCTCTACATACTCTTCTCCCACTTTATAAATGATCACATAATTCCCCCAAACCGCATACTTGTAATCTGTTCGGAAACTAACTCTTTTGGAGAGATCTGCACCTATCCCCGGAAACATTTGAATATTTTCAAATTTACCGTAAATTTCTTTAATCGTCTTTGCAGCATATTCTGCATTATCCTCAGCAATATAATCACGAATTTCTTTTAAATCCGCTGCAACCAATGGGTTAATTCGTAATTTCAGCATAGTTTATTCCCCCACAAGTGCTTTTAATTCGTCCAAGCTAAGCCAGCCTTCGCCGTTTTTGACTGCCTCCTCTGCCTCCTGTAGCTTCATTAATAGTTTTTTCTCCGCACGATCACGCTCATAATCTTCTATATCAAGCACTACAAAACGCCCTCTTCCATTTTTTGTCAAAAACACCGGCTCTCCAGTCCGGCAATTTTTTAAAACTTCATTATAATTTCTCAAATCAGATACTGGTAAAATATTCGCCATATAGACCGGTCTCCTTCCTTGATGCACTGTTTTTTTCTATAATTATTATATGCGAAAAAGTTGTAAAATTCAACTTAAAATTTTACAGCTTTCTTGTTTTTCAAATAGTAACCATCAATTCTTCAATAATATCCCGACAAGGAATTCACCAATTATTATCAATCAAAACATCAACGATTCATTCTTGATTATATTTATCTAGGGAAACGCTGATTAATTAGCTTTGTTTTCAGCATTATCCCAGTTTGTCAAGTTTTTATAAAACCAAGAGGATTTTTTCCTCATATACCTGTTATATCCTCTTGCTATTTATCCTTTTTTGAGGATATTTCCCCAAAATGGACACAGTTATACTGTGCACCCAACAAAGTCTTTTGTTCTGCCAGCTCTGCTACACATTAACAGATTTGCACTGGCAAACAACATATGGAATCGATGCATGTTTTTTGCGATTCCACGATATACAACTTTTGAGTATCCCATCTGTTTCTTTACAATGAGAAATGGATGCTCGACTTTACAGCGAACTGCGGACTTTTCATGTTCCATTTTTTTGTCCCAGTTAAGACCTTTAAAATCATCTGCCATTTTGAGGCTGGAAGGACGCTTATTTATTCGGAATTCAATCCTTGATTTCTTCTCGTCATCCTTAATTGCGGGTTGATTAACAGCTCCAAGATAACCGGAGTCACCATATACAACCTCATCATCTTCTCTGATAAGATTTGCAGTTTCTGAAACATCATGCATATTTGCAGATGTACCGGTTATTGTATGAACATACCCACTGCCTGCATCAACACCGGCATGTACCTTCATTCCGAAGTACCATTCATTGCCCTTCTTTGTCTGATGCATTTCAGGATCACGCTTGCCATTCTGGTTTTTAGTGGATTTAGGTGTTGCTATAAGGCTGGCGTCAACAATAGTGCCACCATGCATCATAAGGCCTGCTTTGTCGAGACGATTGTTGACATCAGCAAAAATCTTCTCACCAAGTTTATTTGCTTCAAGCATATGTCTGAACTTAAGCAATGTAGTTGCATCCGGTACTTGTTGTTCATTGAAATCTATATGCATAAATGAACGCATGGCGTAACTGTCGTAGATAGAATCCTCGATTCCTTCATCGGACAGATTAAACCAAATCTGCATGAGATACATGCGAAGCATGGTTTCAATACCAATAGGTTTGCGACCGCGCTTGTTAGCGAAATAATATGGGCGAATCATTTCTACCCAATATGACCATGGGATGATTTCTTCCATGGCATCAAGAAATTCCTCACGCTTGGTTTTCTTCTTGCGGTTGGAGTATTCCATGTCGGAAAATGTTAGTTGATTCATAGGTATACGACCTTTCAGTTGATACCTATATTATATCAAAAATCACAAGGAGATGCATGAATTAATCAGCGTTTCCCTAGCTTAAAAGCCGTAGAAATTAAGTGATAAACATGATATATTTATGGAGAAGAGAGACATATAATCTTCTTCATATTTTTTGGGAGGAAATTATATAGGTAAAATAAATATGCAGGATTTCGCAAGATTCCAATGATTAAGAAAGTGCATGATGTGCTTATATATCAGAGAACATACCATAAAGACATTGCTACTCGGTTTTCTCCGAGAGAAGGATTTGAGGATCTGGTATTTACTTCTAAGACGAACAATCCTATCAATGCAGCTAACATCAAAGATTCTATCAATTATATTGTAGATCGGATTAACAGGCAAGTGAGTGGTATAGTTATTTCGAAAACGATGTACTAGGTAGCCCAGATAATAAAAATAGTTTCGCAAACGCCTAATAACAGCATCAGTAAAAGGAGGGATCGACGAATGAGACAACGAAAAATGAAACAACAAAAAATGAAACAACGGAAATCAAAACAAAGCAAATCATTAGCAAAAATCCTGACCTTGGGGATTGCCGCAGCTACGGTCGTGTCATTCATGAGTGTACCTGGTGGATTGCTCGCACCGGAAACGGTATACGCGAGCGACAACACCGGGACGGCAGAATCCGGAGATCAGGGCACAGCGCCACAGGAGGAAACAATTCAGTTTGATGTGAGTATAAGACCAAACGATAGCGCTACCGTATATGTTATGCAGGTGACAAGTCTGGCAGATACTGATACGATGAGCTATCAGTATAGTATCAATGGCACAGATTATTACTCCTTGCAGAAACTTCAGACGCAGGAGACATTTGGCGCCAGTCAGACGGTTGATCTTCACGTCAGAGCGGTCGGATCAGACGATACGATTTTGGCAGCTGGCAATCGTGAGATCACAACTCCGAGCGCCAGCGACGTTCCGACGATCTCCGGTACTGACAAGTTTTCAGACCGCGCGGAGGTGACGATCACAGCGACCCCCGGTGCGAGCATTTATTACACAACAGATGGTACAGTGCCAACAAATGGATCACAGCAGTACAATACACCGATTACGCTGACAGAGACGACTACGATCCAGGCGATTGCGATAGAAGATGGTCATATCATGAGTGATGTGGTCGGAATGACATTTACGAAAGAATCATCCGGCGGCAGTAGTTCGGATGGGGGCACTTCCGGTGGAAGCAGTTCCGGCAGTAGCTCGGACAGTGGAAGCAGCTCCGGCAGTAGCTCGGACAGTGGCAGCAGCTCCGGCAGCAGTTCATCAGGCGGTTCCACCGACAGCGGATCTGAAACTGCTCCGCCACAGGACGATAACAAGGACAAGACTACGACTAAGACCGAAACCAGAGAAGATGGTACAGTTGTGACCACGACTGAAATCCGGTCAGAGGACGGTTCCGTACAGATCAGGACCGAAATCAGAAATGAAAAGACAGGAATGAATATAGTGGTCAATGTATCGAAGAATGCCAAAGGTAAGATCAATTCAGCTACCGCAGAAATTCTTGATAGAGGTTTTGGCAATGTGAAGATCTCCGGGGAAGCACTTTCAGAGATCGTAAAGGCAGCAGGCACGAAGAAAGTAAAGGCCACGATAAAGATGCTCACGAAAAACGACTGGGTCATCCGGGAAGTGACGGTCAATATAAATACGCTTCTGAAAAGAACCGTGAGACCTAAAAAAATGAAGATTATTGAGATAGATCCCGAAACAGGTGAGAAGCTTGTAGTCAGTAAAATGCCTTTCAGGGTAGCGGCAGATGGAAGCGTTGAACTGGATCATAATGAGCTGGGTCACGGAAACTATGAGTTAGTGACAGCCGACGAGGAAGAAGCACTCACGAAACAAATACTGCAGTCGATCAAAGCCACAAAACAATCAGCCACCATCCGCGAGAAGCAAGGGACGTACTTCTGGTTTGAGAAAGGGGTAAACTGGTACAATGTTGATAAAGTGACTTTTTCGGTCCTCAATCCGGATGTGGCGCGCGTTAGCTCAGATGGCAGGATCACGGGTCTGAAGCCCGGAAAGACAGTCGTCAAGGCGGTTGTCAGACTGCAAAACGGTCGGTCAAAGCTCATAAGAATGACCGTAACCGTAAACGAGAAGAAGTAACGGCTGTTGGAACTACGTTACTGGAATGAGGCACGATGAAACAGTAATGGGATGGCTGTCTATCTGATTGCAGGATTTCTGCTGGCAGAATTATCGTTTGGTAAGTGCCTGCGGCGACTGCGTGTTGTTCTGCCGCTCGTCTGCATGGTAGGGCTGAATATGGATTACTCAGGGACGATTCAGGTTGGGGAATATCCGGTAAGCAAACAGTATCTGCCGCAGCTTCTGTTTATGGTATATCAGGAGATTTTTTGTAGATATCTGACTTGACAAACAATAGAATGCACGCTCTGCGAGCATTCTATTGTCATGAATAAACGACCGTTTACTATAATTTGATTGTAAACGGTCGTTTATTTTGCGGAGCAGGAGGTGTGGGTATGTCAAAAACTACAAAGGAAGATATCTTGATTGTTGCATTACATTTATTTGCGAGAGATGGATTTGACGTTTACGACAGTTAATTGGACAGAACATGTTTATGAAGGCTGTGATTGCAGCCGATGATGGCAGAAGCATTCCCATTATGACTATGGGACCGATCTGTATTGCACCGGAGCTTAAAAGGAAGGGGTATGGAAAGATTTTACTGGATTATTCTTTAGAAAAAGCAAAAGAGCTTGGATGCGGAGCACTATGTTTTGAAGGAAATATCGATTTTTATGGAAAAAGCGGATTCAGACAGGCGAGTGAGTTTGGCATCCGCTATCATGGATTGCCGGAAGGCGAGGATGCATCTTTCTTTCTGTGCGAAGAACTGATGCCGGGATATCTTAATGGAATTACAGGAGAGTATGCACCTCCGGCAGGGTATTTGGTAAATGAAAAGGAAGCAGAGGCATTTGATAGAGAGTTTCCGTATATGGAGAAGAAAAAACTTCCGGGACAGATTTTCTAAAATGTAGCAAACTTCATCAAATCTTTATTTTTCCCTGATAGATTATATTTCAGTAAGAAATGAAATATAGAAGGAAGGATAGTAAAGATGGAAATGA
>ENA-OWRC01002077-OWRC01002077.1-human-gut-metagenome-genome-assembly--contig:-NODE-2077-length-16820-cov-3.654697_pt1 | contig 16820 bp, 5 predicted proteins | sample MGYA00248268_ERZ651895 | MGnify/ENA primary metagenome ERZ651895 (study PRJEB26924, sample SAMEA4378242) | human gut metagenome | biome: human gut; feature: human-associated habitat; material: faeces...
TGCCGTAATAAACCATACCTCTTTCGGTTTCAAGTTCAAAATAATACCAAACAAGTCCTGCTTTTTCAGGCATTTTCACGTTCACCGAATATATGCAGTGGTCACCGACATCAAAAATATACGGCATATCCTTTCGGACTTCGCCCTTGCCATCCTCCATATAGACAAGACGAACCGCCGACGGAATACCTGCGCCCGACACAGCCAAACGCAATCTGACTTCACCGCCGCAAGTCACCGCTCCGAAAGGAAATCTATAAAATTTTTCTCTGGAATTATGCTCTATATCCATATTTACCCCTTTATCGTAAAAGAAGTGACCTAAGTCACTTCTTTATTTTTATTATTTAATTGGTGTCAAGTGCCAAATGTTCTTATTGTAATCTTCAATAGTTCTGTCACTTGAGAAGAATCCTGCACTTGCAGTATTCAAGATTGCCTTTTCAATCCACTTATCTCTGTCTTGATAATCAGCAGACATCTTTTCTTGAGTCTTCATATATTCTTCAAAATCTCTGATTACCATATATGTGTCAGGGAATCCGTAGTCACCGAACAACAATGTTTGATACAAATCTCTGAACATTTGGTTGCTGCCCGGAACGATTGAACCGTCAACAAGCTGTTCAAGTGCGTGTCTTAGGCTTGCGTTTGATGAGTAGATATTCTTAACTTCATCAGTTCCCGCATACTTAACTCTTGCGGCAACTTCGTCAGCCTTTAGACCGAAGATATATATATTGTCTTCACCGACCTGTTCAAGCATTTCAACGTTTGCGCCGTCAAGTGTACCGATTGTAAGTGCACCGTTAAGCATAAACTTCATGTTACCTGTACCCGAAGCCTCCTTAGAAGCTGTTGATATCTGTTCACTGACATCTGCTGCCGCAAATATAATCTCGCCATTAGACACTCTGTAATTCTCAATAAATACAACCTTAATCTTACCATTAATAGATGCATCATTATTAATCACATCTGCCACGTTATTAATAAGCTTAATAGTCTGCTTTGCAATTCTATATCCTGCGGCTGCCTTCGCACCAAATATAAATGTTCTAGGTGTAATATCCATATCAGGATTCTTCTTAATCTGATTATACAGATACATTACATGTAAAATGTTAAGAAGCTGTCTCTTATACTCATGTAATCTCTTAACCTGAACATCAAATATAGAATCAGGATTAACATCTATTCCATTATTCTCCTTGATATACTTAGCAAGTCTTACCTTATTCTTACGCTTAATCTGCATAAATTCCTGCTGGTATCTAGGTTCATCAACATAAACTTCCAGCTTCTTTAACAGTGAAAGATCTGTAATCCAGCCCTCACCAATCTTATCTGTAATCCAGTCTGCAAGAAGAGGATTTCCATGAAGTAAGAATCTTCTCTGTGTAATACCATTGGTCTTATTATTAAACTTTTCAGGCATCATTTCATAGAAATCTCTAAGCTCCTGCTTCTCTAAAATCTCTGTATGAAGCTTAGCAACGCCATTAACTGAGAATCCTGCACATATTGCAAGATGTGCCATCTTAACCTGACCATCATATATAATAGCCATCTTTCTTATCTTTTCCTGGTCTCCCGGATACTTAGCCTTAATCTCTTCAACAAATCTTCTGTTAATCTCTTCAACAATCTGATATATTCTTGGAAGAAGTCTTGAGAATAACTCAATAGGCCATTTTTCAAGGGCTTCTGCCATGATTGTATGGTTAGTATATGCAACTGACTTAGTTGTTACATCCCACGCTTCATCCCACTCTAAGCCCTCTTCATCCATAAGGATTCTCATAAGCTCTGCAACGGCAACGGTAGGATGTGTATCATTAAGCTGGAATACAGCCTTCTCATATAACGTTCTTACATCGTCATGCTGCTCCTTATACTTATCAATAGCTCTTTGTACACTTGCTGATACGAAGAAGTACTGCTGCTTTAATCTTAATTCCTTACCGGCATAATGGTTATCATTAGGATATAATACTTCTACAATATTCTTTGCAAGGTTCTCTTCTTCTATCGCCTTCTGATAATCGCCCTTGTCAAACGAGCTTAAATTAAATGTATCAACCGGTTCGGCATCCCATATTCTTAATGTATTGATATTGTTATTACCATAACCTACCACCGGAAGGTCATACGGCACAGCATATACTGACTGGTATCCCTCCTGAACAAACATATCTCTTCCTGTCTGTTCATCCTTATATGAACGTACATATCCGCCAAACTTAACCTCATACTGATATTCAGGTCTCTTTACTTCAAATGGATTACCATCCTTTAACCAGTTATCAGGAACTTCCACCTGATATCCGTCCCTTATCTCCTGCTTAAACATACCATATTTATATCTTATACCACATCCACATGCAGTATATCCAAGTGTCGCAAGCGAATCCATAAAGCATGCTGCAAGTCGTCCAAGTCCACCATTACCAAGTGCTGCATCCGGCTCCTGATCTTCTATTACGTTAATGTCCATTCCGAGCTCTTCAAGTACTTCCTTAATCTCATCATATGCCATAATATTAATCATATTATTGCCTAAAGCTCTACCCATAAGAAATTCCATAGACATATAATATACAATCTTAGCATCCTGCTCTTTATAAGCTTTCTGTGATGCTATCCACTTGTCAATTATAATATCCTTAACTGCATAAGCTACAGACTGGAACTTCTGCTGCTGTGTTGCTTCATCAAGATTTTTCCTATAAAGTATCTTACAGTTATTGATAATATTCTTTTTAAATGCTTCCTTGTCAAATGTGTTCTTCTCTAACGTCTTAATATTTGCCATAAAACTCTCCATTCCGCCACATATGCAGCAATTATTCTGCTGCTTACCGCCAATATCTGCTTATAGTTAATAATATCATATTAATCCATACCATCTTGCGAATCCTGATGCCGGTTTTTCATATCAGTGGCTCAGCAGCCCTCGCACAGCGTAATCTTTGTCTGAGATTAAACCCCGACTGAGACAATATTACTCCGGTCCTATATAAGAAAGGGGCATATCAGACTGAGATATAAGAAATTATATTCTATTATGAATATTGGTGATATTACAGCCTTTTATAAAAGCATAATCCATCACCAGATATATTGTGTAATATATTGGAAACAATATACCACGATGATAGAATTTCCGAGAAATAATTATATATGCTTACTTATATATTATTACCGGACTACCCCCGCCTGCCATACGGTTGAATAAATTATCTAAAAACTATTACATGTATAAGACATATTATACACTATTCGACATTTGTTTGCAAATATACTGTTATTCTAAAGACCAGACCCATATGCTTACTAAATATTATCATGAGATTTTTTTATACACTGCTATTCTATAACTCCAGACTCCTATGCTTAATAAGTATCATCATCAGATTTTTATATATACTGTACCACTAGTACATCGTTTTCGAAATAACTACACCTTTTACTTGCCTGCCCTGCGAATCCGGTTGTACAGGTATAAAAGCCTCCGCGCAGCCCACTACGCCTGCATTTTTATATCTGCACACCCGACTCCACATCCTACGCGATTGGTATATTTATTTATGAAACGATGTACCAGAAGACTTAGAAGAAAGTTTTATATTCAAATTTTTTTCAAATACAACTTGCATTATTAATCTGCATGGTGTAGTATACTCATATGCATAATGTAGTATTAATTACTACATATCATCATTCAACCCTTTCTTTATGTAGTGTTGATACAAATACAAAATAACATGAATATAAAATAAATAACAATTAAACTTTAAACAGCAGCAAATAGCCATTGATAGCAGAAGAAAAATTGCCTGCGCACATTTTTCTTTGCCTCTTCGCAACAAAAGCTGCCAAGAAATGGAGGTTAGTATGAAAACGACAATCTTAAATCACAATACAAAAGATAACTATATACATGCAACAGCTTACAATACAGATAAATCATCTTATATTAATAGAAGTACTAATAGCTATTCCAAAGAATATAAAAAGCCTTACCACTTTTCAATTAAAGACCCGGGAAGTTCTATTACCCACTTTATCGGAATGATAATGTCTATTGCTGGAGCTACACCTCTTATACTTAAGGCGGCTAATACAGGACATCTTCTTAACGCAGCTTCACTTGGTATATTTATCATAAGCATGATTTTACTGTATGGTGCAAGTACAGCATATCATACATTTGATATTTCACCAGAATTTAACAGGGTTTTAAAAAAATTAGACCACTGTATGATATTTATTCTTATTGCAGGTTCATATACCCCTATATGCCTTGTTGTACTTCATGGAACTACAGGATATATGCTTCTTTCAATTGTATGGGGAATTGCCATTTGCGGAATTATTTTTAAACTTTGCTGGGTAACATGTCCTAAGTGGATTTCATCTGTTTTATATATAGCTATGGGCTGGGTATGTGTACTTGCATTTCCTCAGATACTCGCCGCACTTCCCGCCAGAGCTTTCGGATGGCTTCTTGTTGGTGGAATTATATATACCATAGGCGGTATAATATATGCTTTAAAGCTTCCAATATTTAACTCAATCCACAAGAACTTCGGTTCACATGAGATATTCCATCTGTTTGTTATGGGCGGAAGCTTATGCCATTATATTATGATGTACTATTATATAACTGTTATGGCTATAAAATAGTATTAAATATTTCTTTTATCTATATTCAGTAATCTGTATACCATAAATGCACAAATTTAAAAATTACACCGTTAATTTTTGATTTGTGCATTTATTTATAATTTTTATTAACTTATAAATAATGGTATCCGCTTTGTATAATCGTATTTTCCCGCATAGTGGATGGTTTATATTTCACTCGGCTGGCTCAACAGGGGCACGACACATAATAAAAAGAGGGATGTCACAGAATAGCTGCATATCTGATGCAATTATTCTGTGGCATCCCTCTTTTTTACAACAGGCATTTACGGTCATTTGGGCGCCTGCTGTAAATAAGGAGAAAAAGTGTTGTAGCAAATATAATAGTGGTCAGTTATTATATTGGGGAAATGCTACAAGGTTTTTATGAAAAAAAGTGTTTATAAAAAGCTCACTGCTCTTTACATTTATTATAGTACCTAAATTTTGTGACCAAATTCAGTCTAACTTTTGAACAAAATGTGTATTTTTTGATAACTTTTTAACAATGTATATATTTACCGCCAGATATTATTCTCTTAGAGTCATGTCGTAATAATAGATACAACCCTGCACGGTCTGCACTTCCTGTTCTTCTCCGACTTCATAGTACTCATTTGCTGACTCAAGCATATCTTCTTTAGTAACATTGCCATTATAAGGCAGGTATATAAGAACCGCTTTTTCCTTAAGGTCATATAATGGCAGGCTCCTTACCTGTAACGTCTCCGGCATAGCTATAGTATTGTCATTTTCATAAAATACACGTTTGTGCTTTTTCATATCCCAATTATATAAAAATACCGCTGAATTACCTGTTATACATGCTCCATTATTATCTGATACCACAGCATCATACTCCTGTGGATTATATCCTGTCCTTTTAAGCACCTCATCTATTGATTTATTAATCATTATATATTGTGTATTGTATACAAGATAATCACCATACATCATATCTTTAGTTGTATCACCTACATATATAATTGCTGAATTGCCAAGATTGAGTTTTAAAAAAACTGCTGTTGTAACCGGATCACATGTAAAGAAGCACTGGATAAATGCCAGAATGCCACAGACAATTGATATATATGCCTGCTTATAATTATCTGCTATTCTGTTAAGAATACCAAACATAAGTATATAGAGTAATATATCTCCTGCAACATTATATCTTGCCAGTGATGCAGTTATATAAATACATGAAAATGCCACATAACATATAAATGCCGCTACAAGTTCAATATATTTAAGGTTCAGATGTACCCTCTTTCCATTTTTTAAAAGGAAAAATATAAAACCTCCAATGATAATTAATAAGATTACCCAGTTAAAATTCAATAAAAACTGCTGTTTTAACTTGATTGCTATATAATCAGGATTAAAACCCAAACAGTTAGTTCCGTTATTATCCCATCTAAGTCCAGCCGTTTCATTGGAATTCTGTGTCCACTGTGACACCCCACCGATAAATCTGTTATAAAGGAACTGTATCACAGCCGCAACGAATATGAAATACAATCTCGCATCCTTTAAAATCTCACCGATATAATTTTTACCGGAACCCTTATATCCATATTTAAACTTATAATGAAATAATATCCCAAGAACGTATCCGCCTATTAATACCATTCCGGTTTCTTTCGTCTGGAAACATGCCATACTAAAGAAGCCTGCAATAAGTGGTCTGTTATATGTGCATGCATAAATTACATATATTATAAACATTGCCATCGGATAATCTGGTGTAAAATATGAAAATGAACTGTATACAAGCGGTGCAAATGACAAAACTATCGTAAATACCGCCGCATTACCATATGTAGTTTTTCTTAATACTCTTAATAAGATTTTGTATACACACCAGAATGCAATAAGTGTAAGCACAAGTGATACGAGATTAACACCTATTACTTCTCCTGGAAATACCATCTCACCTATCAGATAAATAATACTGAATATCAGTGTAGGATGACCACACAACGCAAAGTTCTTCTGAAAATCTATGAAGCTGTCAAATGTACAATTTTTCAACCCTTCCGTAAGTCTGTAATAGTACTCACCTGAATCCCATCTTGGAAGTGTATTAATATATGGCAGTCTTGTAATACATATAATTACAAGCCCAATAATCATTATCTTATGTTTTTTCCAGAAAGCTTTAATCTTTTGCGTATTCAATCCTGAAATATGCGTTAATATATATATAATCTCTGCAGTAGCTGCAAAAATAAGCACCCCTAAAAATATCGCATAATTGTTACTGTTAAGGACTGTATTTTTCCAGTTAAATATCAAAAGATTAGTAACAAAAAGCAAGGGTATGATACCCATAACCGCAAATTCACTTATCAGCTCTTTAAAAAAACTTTTTTCTTCCATTTTATAAATCCTTAATTATTTTTGTTCACATATCATATGCCTTCTCTTAAAAAGCATAAAAATTATTGTACCATATATTAATGTCCTTGTCGATTTATAACCTTTTACAAAAATGAAAACTCTGCTCTTTTAATACAATAATATCTGCACTCACAAAAAGACTGCCGCATATCACAGAATTGCATACAATATGTATGTTAATAAAGATATCTTAATCAAATTATATTTTGACCATTATATCGTATTAATCTTTAATATCTACATATTGTATGATTTCCATTAATGCGACAGTCCTCTTAGTCTGTTATTTAATTAGTCATCATACTTATTTTTAATTAAATATTTCTGTTTTTCTTTTTTAATATCACTACACACATTGCCAAAATACATGACATCATCATCATAATAATAGCAGCTGCCTTTCCTGCAGAAATACTGTCTCCCGTATTAACATCACTGTCAGATGCTGTTATTGTCTGATTCTCCTGAGAGTTAATATTTTCTGTAACTGTTGGCTGTATTGAACTATTAGTTATATCTGTTGATAATATCGTATTATCTCCGGTCGGTTTTGTTGTCTCCTGTGTATTACCTCCGGCTGGCTTTGTTGTCTCCTGTGTATTACCTCCGGTAGGCTTTGTTATCTCCTGTGTATTACTTCCAGTAGGCTTTGTTGTCTCCTGTGTATTACCTCCAGTCGGCTTTGTTGTCTCCTGTGTATTACCTCCGGCTGGCTTTGTTGTCTCTTGTGTATTATCTTTCTTAGTATCTTCATAGATAATAGCGTAAGTTGAAAATCTGTCTGTCTTAAATGTTATCTTCTTAGTCTGAGCATTATATTCTGATTTAAGAATCTCAGCTTTACTATCATGTATCCTGATAACTGAATATTTTCTTATAATATCAGAATTATTATTAAGAAGCTCTTCCGGTATTTCTGCACTAAGTGTAATCTCTTGAGCTGTTTCATATACCTGCTTGCTATCTGCACCAATAGTCATATTTAACTTAATATCAAGAATCATTCCTACTTTCTGCGATACTGTAAGTCTGTTTTTAATAAGCTTATTATCTTCATCTGATGCATTATCACTGATATTATCTATTGAAAGCTTAATTTTAATATCTTTGCCGGCTGCCTGAGCCTTTTCGTCCTCTGTAAGTATTTTATCAGTTAATTCCTCATCTGACTCATCAAATGTTGTATCAGGAGCATCTTTACCCTGACTGACTGTAACATCTGTCTTGGCATTATCATCCTTATTCTCCTTAATTACAGGAATCTCTGTAATATCTGTTCTGGCTCCGCACACTGTACAATGATGTGACTTGCTTCCCGGCTCTGTATATGTTGCTTCTTTATCTATTGTCCATTCTGTACTGTATTTATGGCCTGCTGCATCTATCTTTTCTGTCTTTGTCTCCTTACATACTGTACATGTGTATGTCTTTTCTCCGGCTTCTGTACATGTGGCTTCCTTTGTCACTACTCCTTCATCCCACTTATGTCCTGTTGCCTTGATTTCTGTTTCTTCTGTTTTGGCATCGCATACTGTACAATGATGTGACTTGCTTCCTGACTCTGTACATGTCGCTTCTTTATCTATTGTCCATTCTGTACTGTATTTATGGCCTGTTGCCTCTATCTTTTCTGTCTTTGTCGCATTACATACTGTACATGTGTACGTCTTTTCTCCGGCTTCTGTACATGTGGCTTCCTTTGTTACTACTCCTTCATCCCACTTATGTTCTGTATGTACTGTGTGTTCATCATTATACTTTGTCTTTTCCCACTGTAATGTTGTAAGTGTAAGCTTTCCTGCTCCTGTATAAGGCTGTACCACTGTTGACAATTCTGAGGCTGAATATAATCTGTAATCACTATATGGAAGAGACGCCTTGAATTCATCCTTATCCTGAACTAATGCAACCTCTCCTTCTTTGGAAGTATTTAACATAACCTTTAAGTCAGCAGCCTTATTATCAAGCTTATAAATAGTATTTACAGCATTGATATATCCTGCAGAACTCTCACCATTACCACTTATAAGCACATTTGTCATACCTGACATATAACAATTTTCAAGAAGCATATGCGCACCACAATTAGATGAAGCACCATTACTTACAATCTTCTGTGCAAGTGTTGAACCTGCTGTATTTTCTATATCAAGACGCATATCTCTTAGATCCTGTGCATCCATAATACAATTATATACATGAGCCGTACCATAACGAAGTCTTGGCATTCGGTCCATTGAGTTTTTGTAATAATTATTTGCAAATGTTGCTGTAATATTCTTAGCTGATGTATCTTTATCTGACTGTCCTAAAAGGTGTGTCTTTTTCTGACCGTAAGCATAATTATATATCTGTCTGTCTGTCATTCCCTCTTCAAGCAGATGCTTATAATATGGATAATTATCCGGATTATCCTTCATTATATTCATCATGGCATCAAAGAATACATTATCCTCACTTGCCGGTAAAAATTCACACCATGAGATTGTTACATTACTTGAATCCGTTGGAGTCTTGATGTCAATTACACCATCATATGCCTTATAGAAAGTACAATGGTCAATCCATATATCAAAACTTCCTTTTTCAATAGTCATGTAATCCCAGTCATTACGGTCGTATCCGCCTTGTGTTTCATCATCCCATTCCCAGATTTCATCAAATTCTATATTTCTGATAATAATATTATTAGATCCGGTAATATCAACACATGTATGTGTAATCTTAGCTCCATTCTTAGAATAAATTGTTAAATTACTCATATTTTCAAGCTTTAACATTGATACACCTGTTTTTAACAATGTTGGATGAGTAAGTGGTGCCTGCTTATGTGCTGTTATAAATGCACTATAATCCTGGAAATTGTTAACTTCTTTATCACCAAGAGCAATATCTGCTGTAAGTTCAATAACTGATGCCATTCCGCTCTTCTTAATGCTCTGGATTGCCTTTAAGAAATCTTCTGCATTATCCACAGTATAGTAATTTTTAGATGATTCTTTTAACAATCCTCCACCTGTTGTATTAGCACTCTGTGCATAACCCTCCTGTGTATATGCATCAAGTCCCTTATCATTACCTTCATTTTCAGAATAAGTATCAGAAACATATTCTTTTTCAACGTACTTATTATCTGTTTGTGTACTTATATTTCCAATATACTCTGTTCCTATATCTGTAACTGCACTATACGGATCCCAGCCTAAGTATGAAGCCGTAATCATAGAATCCGCTTTACTCTTTGATATCTGTCTTCTATTTATATTAATTGCATAACCCGGTCCAAAGCTTCCAAATTCATAAAATCTTGCTTTAGATGCAAGTGCTCCACTCATATCTGAATATGGATTAGCCGAATTGGCACGAATCATCTTACCCATATAACAGTTAATCCATGTTATATAAGCATCCTGTCCCCAAGGTCTTGCAAGATAATACTTGCTTCCTGAACAGCCTTCCTCTGAAATAACCTTACAATTATTAAATGTAAGGCCATATGCTGCTGAAGCTCCTGTCTTAGGTGCACACACATATCCTGAATTTTTATTAGCATTATAACGGAATGCAAGCTTACATTCATTGAATAATGCTCTAGGCTCATTACCATAAATAAAGTCTACATTACCTGCAATATAACACTTATAATAATATTGTGTACCGCCATTAGCACAAAGTGTATCCTGATAACCTAATATTCTTACATTAATATAAGAAGCATTATCGGCATCATTTCTTAATGCATCACAAGATTCATTTGAAATTGTACCATTACCAAGATACTTATATGTATTCTCAATAGTAAGGTTTTCTGCTGAAAAGCCTATAGCTGTCGCATTAATCTTTACAGCACATCTAAGGCCCATATCGCCTCCAACCCATTCCTTGGTATCATAGAATATCCTTGTCTTTTCACTATCCTCACCAATAAGTGTGATATAAGGTGATGATACTATAAGATGCTCTTCATAATCTCCTTCTTTGACAAGGATAATGACTCTTTCACTGTTAGCTGATGATACTGAATCCACGGCTGCCTGTACAGTCTTATATGTTTCAATTCCATTTACCTTATCACCATCATTGCCTGTAAACTTAGCATCTACTACCTTCTGATAATCTGTTAAATATACATAATTGAAAGTTTCCCTTGTAACCTTTCCATTCTTATCTGTAAATAATAATTCAACATTATTTCTGCCTGCTGATAATTGTTTATCTTCAAATGAAAATGTTCCCTTTGCAGCTGCATCTGTGTTTCCTGCTTCAGTGCCATTAATCTTTAAAGTTACATTTGCCTGCTTTTCTACAACACCTTCAATAGTAAGTTTTCCATCATATACTGTATTATAGGATCTCTTAGTAATTGTAAATCCAACCGCCTCATCTTCATATACATAATCAGATGTATGGCCGGCACTTGGTACTGTCCATACTGTTTCTGAAGGATTACTCCAATTATCAAGAACTCCATTTACATATGAATTGGCAACTGCATAATAATAATATGGCATCTCCGCAGCTACATCGCTATCCTCATATTCACATTTATTAACTGTTGCTATCTTTCTAGCATTATCCTGTGTATCATCATAGGAATATCTGTAAATATCATATTCTGTAGCCTTATTAACTGCATCCCATATAAGATTAACTTTATCCGCTGTTGACTAAATATGTAATACAACTGAATCTAGTGCTGCAATAACATTAATGTTATTAGATACTGCATATGTATTTCTATCTCCGTTGACACCTAATTTACCACATACCCTGAACTGATAATCTCCAGCCTCAGATATATTGTATCTATATGATTTTTCTGTAATAGCAGTATCAACATCTGTCCATGTATTTCCCTTATCTGTCGATACCTGAAGCGCATACATTCCATCTAATTGTGCTTCTGTCTCATTCTCCCAGCTAACATCAATATAATCCCTTGTAGCTGCTGTCTTTGCTTTAACGCTCTTTACTACAGGTGCCACACCAGCGGCCTGATAGCAATCATTCTGGTCATAAAGTACTTTTCCATCGGCTGATGTATATGTCATATTCTTAACAACTGCCTTAACTCCTGCAAGTACAAAACCATACGAAACTGCTGTATTCTTACCATTCTTCTTAAATAAAAGATTCTTAGAATAATCAAACTTTGCAGTCTGTGTCTGTCCACCCTTAGGTGTTGCTGTAATTATAAGCTCTGTATCAGACTTTTCTACTGTAAATGTTACTACTGTTCCTACAGGATAATTGCCTGTTACACCGCCTGAAGCTCCCGTAAGGTCCGATTCAGACTTTGAATATATCATCTTTAACTCGCTGCCCTTACGAATACCTGTAGTTACTATATAATCCTTGTTAAATGCACCAAAGAATATACCATTAGAACTGCTGTTTCCACAGTCCTCAATAATTATATCTGCTGTAAGCTTATTTATATCACTTGTTTCATTAAAACCATAAAAGCTTACACTTGTATTAATATTAGTTGTTTTGTCTGCATTAATTGTTGTTCCTAAGCTTCCACCTGTCTGTGTTAAGACAAGTCTCTGACCTTCCGGCTGTACTACTAATGAATCTGCATTACCATGTGTATACACCTGTGGCATCTCGGCCTGTTCTTTATATTCAACATCTTTTGCAGCATATACGACCTTAATTGACTTGATATAAGCATTACCTGTAGATACTATATCAACTGTTCCAGCATTCTTATCTATATACTGATATGTTGATACAGCCTGTGTAGTATCCGCTGCTGTTCCGCCTATTGTATACAATGCATAAGTTTTATCATATGCCTCAACAGATATTGTGCACTTACCTGTTACAGGAACAGATATCTTAGCTCCAGTATTAAACTGTGCTGAATTTGGTGTACTTCCGTTTGGTGTAAGCTTTCCGCTTGTTGCATCAATATATAATCCATTGTAATAGCCTGTCGTTCCATTGATTGTATCTTTGTAATAATTGCCGTCATCAGAATATACAAAGCTCCATTCTGTAACAAGTTCAAATCCAAGTGTCTGACTGACCTCATTACCATTAACTGTTACATCAGCACCACTCTTTATACTATATGGCTGTGCAAGAAAATCTCCTGCAAGCTTTAATGTATATGAGCCGTTTCTTAATCTAATATCTTCTGCTGAATTAAATCGATATACATATCCATCCTCATTATTGGTATATATATATGTAAGTTCTGCATTAGTTAAATCCGGTTCATCAGGAAGTTTAACCGTAACAGTATATACACTCTTTAATCCTAAATTGATATCTAATGTACTATCCTGTGTATACACAAGTCCTGTAACATCTGATGTTATCTCATAATCGTTAATGCCCTGTACTGATAATTTATAAGCCACTCCCTTTTCAAGCTTGGCGGAATATGTCTTATTATCCTTATCCACTGTTATTTCAGGTTCATAATCTGTAGCTTCATCCGTATCAAATACAAGCCTCATATTGCTTATATCATAATTATCTGCAATACCTTTTATGCTTCCTGTTACTATGCATGTACTGAGTTTAATAACTGTTAAATCAATCGTCTTACCTTCTGTATCAGCAGTACTTACTGTACATGTTGTTATATCCGATGTAATCTGATATTCCGGATTACTTAATGTCAACTCATATTCCATCTGTGTATCTTCTGCCGGTACCTCTATAGAATACTTTCCATCATTTATATCTGACTTATATGTAAGCCCTGTTGTCTTATTAGTTGCAACTACCTGAGTTCCCTCTGGAATATCAGACTTACTTGTTACAGAACCGCTTATTGTTGTAGTGCTTACTTTTTCACAAGCTATACCTATACTTCTAAAATATGTATTAGATAATACCTCTAATGTAAGCTCTCCCTCTTCTCCGTCAAGATAACAGATTATCTCTACCTTTCTTGAATTGGCATCCTCTTCTGATACCTCATTATATGTACATTCAGCTGACTTTAAACCCGTTCCTGTTAAAGCGAGGTGTGAATCATCCAGTACTGTATCTGTAGTAGTTCCTACACCTCCTTTATAAACTATGGCTGTTAATACTGCCTTATCTCCAACAACAGGAATGGTTAATTTTGTTGTATTATTAACCTGAAAATAATTTCCATTAGGTGATAATTTACCTTTATCTGCATTTACATATAACACATCATTCTCAGTATTAGTATAAGTGCCTGTCTGTTCGGCATTTATAGCTGTTGTACTTCCTGTTGATGATAAATAACTTCCGCTTCCCGGTCTCCACTCCGCTGACATATGACCATCTGCAAAAGCCGCATCTGTTACAGCAAGACTTGAAGATGAATTCACTTCAATTCTCCTAAAATATTCCTGATTATTTGTCTTGATTGTTACAGTGTTGCCACTTCCATCTGGTGTTCCTGTAATCGTATATGTTAACCATCCACTTGTACCACTTTTAGTTATTCTTGTATCTTTCATTCCATTCACTGTAATAGAATTAGAATCACTTGTTATATCATTATAAGATACAAGTGTTATTGTACATGTCTTTGCCTTAGATACTACAGGAAGTGAAAGCTCCACTCCACCGTTTACAAGAAAATCACCATTAGAGGTTCTCTTTGTAAATGTATTGGCATCTGATATATCTATAACATTACCATTATTATTAGTCAGCGTTCCTCCTTTTACAGAATCCGCCTCCGTATTATTAGTCTCTTTTAATACCGAATCTGCTGTTGTCCACACTGCTGACAATTTCTCAGCCGCATTCACTGTTATGCTGAACAACCCCGGTTCAACTGGCATTACTGAAAGAACCATTGCAACAGCCATCAATACTGCTGCTACCCTTCGTAAGCCTCCCTGTTTTTTAACCTTTCTGCCCATCTTCTTTACTCCCTTTAATTTTATAAGTCAATAATATAGGTCTACAATACTATAAATAGTCAAAATGATACAACTTATATTTTTGTCATTTTTAAATGTGAACAAAATATTACAGATTTTTTTACATATTTTAGACGATTTCGACATTTTCACTCATATTATATGTATTTTTTGTGAAATATATACATTTTATATTAATATTAAAAAGCAGGATATAACTACATTATGCAATTATATCCTGCTTTTATGTGGATAACCAGACAAAATACATCTTCAATATATATTCCATAACATTATAAGTCTATATGGTTATTATCCACGATATATTATTATATTGTAATACTTTTACTTATGATTAATATAACTACTCTTAATTATATTAGTTCTTTTCAACGCCAAGTGTTACATTCTCACCATTGATATTCCATTCCTTAACAAATCCCTCTGCTTCAGAAGCGATAATATCATCTGCAAGGACTACCGACTTAACCTGCTCTGCATTTCTTTGCATAAGATCCGCAATCCTGTCATTACCTGATACATATACCTTGATTCTGTCCATAACCTCAAAGCCTGCATCCTTACGCATTGTCTGAATCTTGCTTACGATTTCTCTTACAAAGCCTTCCTCAATAAGTTCTGGTGTAAGGTTAGTATCCATAACAACGGTAATACCCTTATCAGAATTAGCAACATAGCCCTCCATCTGTGTCATCTCAATGAGAAGGTCTGCCTTTTCAAGGCGGATATCCTGACCATTTACCTGTAATGTAATAAAGCCTGCATTATTAAGCTCATCCATAGCCTTATTGCCATCAAGCTCTGTAAGCTGCTTCCTTATCTCACCTAAGAACTTGCCATACTTAGGTCCTAATGTCTTAAGCTGTGGCTTGAATGTATAAGATGTGAAATCTCTTACATCATCCTTGTATTCAACGCTCTTTACATTTAACTCATCAGCAATAATATCTGTAAAGAATTCATTTAACTTCCAAGGTGCCTTGATAAACATTCTGCCAATCGGCTGTCTGTTCTTGATATTAGTAGCATTTCTACATGCACGACCGATAACTACGGCATTTAATACATCTTCCATGTTATCTTCAAGTTCCTTATCAATCCAATCTTCCTGTACCTTAGGGAAGTCACAAAGGTGTACACTGATTGGAGCTGACTTGTCAATGCTGCATACAAGGTTTCTGTAAATGCTCTCTGTCATAAATGGAATCATAGGAGCTGCCGTCTTACAAAGTGTAACAAGTGTTGTATACAGAGTCATATAAGCATTAATCTTATCCTGCTCCATTCCCTTAGCCCAGAAACGTTCTCTGCATCGTCTTACATACCAGTTAGAAAGTTCATCGACAAAATCCTCTAATGTTCTTGCTGTTTCTGTAATCTTGTAATTATTAAGGTTATCATCTACAGTCTTTACAACGGTATTTAACTTAGAAAGAATCCATTTATCCATTACAGGAAGCTTATCATATTCAAGCGTATACTTTGTTGCATCAAAATCATCAATATTAGCATAAAGCACGAAGAATGCATATGTGTTCCAGATTGTACCCATGAACTTTCTCTGTCCTTCTGTAACAGCCTTATCGTGGAATCTGTTAGGAAGCCAAGGTGCTGAATTCTCATAGAAATACCAGCGGATGGCATCCGCACCATGTTTATTCAATGCTTCCATAGGATCAACTGCATTACCCTTAGACTTACTCATCTTCTGACCATCTGCATCCTGGACATGTCCCAATACAATAACATTCTCATATGGTGCCTTATTAAATAAAAGTGTTGATATTGCAAGAAGTGAATAGAACCATCCTCTTGTCTGGTCAACAGCTTCTGAAATAAACT
>ENA-OWRC01002093-OWRC01002093.1-human-gut-metagenome-genome-assembly--contig:-NODE-2093-length-16692-cov-11.021278_pt1 | contig 16692 bp, 7 predicted proteins | sample MGYA00248268_ERZ651895 | MGnify/ENA primary metagenome ERZ651895 (study PRJEB26924, sample SAMEA4378242) | human gut metagenome | biome: human gut; feature: human-associated habitat; material: faeces...
TCCCGGGCACCAAGGAAGGCAAGACCTCCACGTTCCTCGGCGGCGATGCCATGGGCATCTCCAAGGACTGCAAGCACGTCGCTCAGGCTTGGAACTTCCTCGCATGGCTCATGAGCGATGACGCCCAGAAGGAAGTCTTCGCAGCCAACGGCGACACCGCATCCAACATCCAGACCCTGAAGACCGCCTACGACGATGCCGATCCTCGTGTCCAGACCATCAACTCCGTAATCATCGACGGCAATGGCCAGACCCCGAAGTCCGCAGCTTTCAATGAGGCCTTCAACGCAGCCGGTTCCCCGTGGCAGCTGCTCATCCAGAACGCAGTCTGGGGCGATGGCGATCTCAAGGCCGACAACCAGGCCATCACCGACGTGCTGGGTCAGTGAGGTGAGCCACTGAAAACGAACTTCTCCTCCTTTTTCTCCTTTCCCCGATTTACATAACTTAAGAACAACTGAATATCGAATAACTGAATATCGAAAACAAAAATAGACAGACCACAGTTGTGGTCTGCCATGGAGATCGACAATAATTCAAAAACAATGTCGGTCTTCATGGCGGATTTCAACGGCCGCACGAGACGGAATCGCACTTCCAAACGCATATCCAATCGCTTGGCCATTTATGTCGAAAACCCCGAACGATTCAAGAGAGAGTCGCCAAAAGTGTTCCAAGGAGGGAATATGACTACTGTTTCCAAGAACGCTGCGCCAGTGAAGACGCATCGTTCCAAGGCCAAGGCGGAGGCAACCCGTCGTGGCCTGCTGTATGCGCTGCCTGATTGGCTGATGATCATCATGCTGTTCTTCGTGCCAATCGTACTGCTCGTCATCATGGCCGGTTCCCGCTGGTCGTTGATGGGCGGTAACCGTGGTTGGAATTTCCCTGAGAATTTCGTCAAGGTTTTCGAAAATAAACTGCTCGGACAGTCGGTGTTGTTCACACTTGAATACACCGTGATCGTCACGATTTTCCTGCTGGTGCTCGGCCTTGGCCTGGCGCTGATCGTGCAGGAAAGCACCAAGTGGAACAATATGCTGCGCACGTGCTTCCTGCTGCCGTCCGCAACCGGTCTCGCCTCTGCTTCGCTGCTGTTCTACGCGCTGTACTCCCCGCAGGTGGGCCCCGTCACCAAGATCCTGAGCTTCTTCGGATTGATGGATGAGGGCGGCTCCGTGCTCGCCACCGGCCAGAGCGCGCTGTGGGCCACCATTATTGTGATCGTCTGGCGTTTCTCCGGCTACTACATGCTGCTCATGATGATCGGCCTGCAAGCCATTCCGGGCGACCTGTATGAGGCCGCGCGCATGGACGGTGCTGGCACGTGGCGCATTTTCCGTTCCATCACCCTGCCGCTGATGAAGCCGACCATCGTGATGTGTCTGATCTACTGCGTCACCGGTTCCATCCTCGCGTTCGACCAGTTCTTCATTCTGACCAAGGGCGGTCCGAACAATTCCACCATGACCGTGGTGCAGCTCATCTATAACTTCGCATTCGATTCCAAGAAGGATCTGGGCATGGCGGCCGCACTGTCGCTGATCGTGCTTGCGGCCCTCGTGGTGATCAATTCCATCCAGATGCGCGGTATGCGCGACAACACCAAGTGAGCAAGGGGAGGGAACTCACATGACTACTCCATTGTGGAAGCGCGTAATCGTCTATATTCTCGAAGGTCTGCTGGCTCTGGTCTTCATTTCGCCGCTGATCTGGGTGGTGGTCTGCTCGTTCAGTCCGCAGCCTGGTTCCGCACAATCCAAGGGCTGGGGTGTGAACAACTATCTGACGTTGTTCGGCTACCAGGAAGGCCTGCCGAAGTACCTGTTCAACTCGGTGGTGGTGACGTTGGTCGCCGTGGTGTTCTCCGTGGTGGTGTGCACGCTCGCAGGCTATTCGTTCTCCCGTTTCGACTATCCGGGCCGCAATCTCGGATTCATGGTGACGCTGTCCATTTTGATGGTACCGTATGCGTCTCTGCTGATTCCGCTGATGGTGTGGTACAAGGATATTGGTCTGAACGATTCCTTGCTGGGTGTCGGTTTGGTTATTACCTTGTTCCAGCTGCCGATGAGCACGTTCATCATGCGTAATGCTTTCGATGCGATTCCGAAGGATATGGAAGAGGCCGCCATGGTCGATGGCTGCAACTCCCTGCAGTCGTTGATTAAGATTCTGGTGCCGGTCGTCAAGCCGTCGATGGTCACTGTCGGTCTGCTTGCTTTCCTTGAGGCTTGGAACAATTTCATGATTCCGCTGTACCTGTCGAGTTCGTCGAACGCCACGCTGCCGCTCGCTTTGGTGAACATGCGTCAGCAGACTATGGGCGTCATTGATTACGGTGCCACCGAAGCTGGCGTCGTAATTCTGATGATCCCCGCAGCCATCCTCTTCCTAGCCCTCCAGAAGTACTACGTCAAAGGGTTTATGGCTGGAGCCGTCAAGGGCTGACACCTGGCGATGTCAGCCCTTGGGAGACAGCCCAGTGGACTGTTTCCAGGCTCCGGCCTGAGCAGAACCGAAGGCGGAGTAGCCAAGAGCCGTCAAGGGCTGGCGAAGTCCTTAATCTTAAGGAAATATCATGAATGTAACTATTACTTCTCCTTTCTGGAAGCAGCGTCGCGACCAGATCGTTGAATCCGTCATTCCCTATCAGTGGGGTGTGATGAATGATGAGATTGCCACTGAAGTTCCGGATGATCCGGCTGGCAATCAGCTTGCCGATAATAAAAGTCATGCCGTGGAGAATCTGCGTATCGCAGCCGGTGATGAGACCGGTGAATTTCATGGCATGGTCTTTCAGGATTCCGACATATATAAGTGGTTGGAGGAAGCGGCTTACGCACTGTCGTATCATCCTGATCCGCAATTGCGGGAACTGTGCGATGAAACCGTCGACCTCATCGCACGTGCGCAACAATCGGACGGATATTTGGACACTCCGTACCAAATCAAAACCGGTGAATGGGCGCATCGTGAGCGTTTCACACTGATTCAGCAAAGCCATGAAATGTATGTCATGGGCCACTATATTGAGGCTGCTGTCGCCTATCATGAGGTGACCGGTAACCAGCAGGCGCTTGACGTGGCGTGCCGTATGGCGAATTGCATCGATGCCAATTTCGGCCCGGAGGACGGCAAGATCCACGGTGCTGATGGACATCCGGAAATCGAATTGGCGTTGGCGAAGCTGTATGATACGACCGGTGAGGAGCGCTATCTGAATCTGGCGCGGTATCTCATCGACGTGCGTGGTCAGGATCCGCAGTTCTACGCCAAGCAGATCGCCGCTGTCGACAACGACTACATTTTCCGGGATCTGGGATTCTACAAGCCCACGTACTTCCAAGCCGCGCAGCCGGTGCGCGAGCAGCAGACCGCTGACGGCCATGCTGTGCGCGTGGCCTATTTATGCACTGGAATCGCACATGTGGCGCGTATTACCGGCGATCAGGGCTTGCTGGATGCGGCGCATCGTTTTTGGAATAACATCGTGTCGAAACGCATGTATGTAACGGGTGCGATCGGTTCCACACATGTGGGGGAGTCGTTCACGTACGATTACGATCTGCCGAACGACACCATGTATGGCGAAACGTGCGCTTCTGTGGCGATGAGCATGTTTGCCCGCCAAATGCTTCTGTTGGAACCGAATGGTGAATATGCCGACGTGCTTGAGCGTGAGCTGTTCAATGGTGCCATCGCGGGCATCAGCCTTGATGGCAAGCAGTATTACTATGTGAATGCGTTGGAGACTTCGCCGGACGGTTTGGACAATCCGGATCGGCATCATGTGCTTTCGCATCGTGTCGATTGGTTTGGCTGCGCATGCTGCCCAGCTAATGTCGCGCGATTGATCGCGTCGGTGGACCGTTATGTGTATACCGAACGTGACGGCGGTCGCACGGTGCTCGCTCACCAGTTCATTGCGAATCAGGCAAGTTTTGATTCCGGGTTGCATGTGGAGCAGCGTTCCGATTTTCCGTGGAACGGTCATATTGAGTACATGGTGGAATTGCCCGCTGAGGCGGCTGATTCGGTACGTTTCGGCGTGCGTATTCCCACATGGTCGGCTGATTCCTATGCGCTGACATGCGATGGTGTTGCTGTGAAGACGGCTCCGGAAAATGGTTTCGTATATTTCGCAGTTGCTCCGGGAACTGCATTGCATGTGGTGCTGGATCTTGATATGGCAGTGCGATTGGTGCGTGCCAACTCTCATGTGCGTTGCGATGCAGGTCGTGTTGCGGTGATGCGCGGTCCGCTCGTCTATTGCGCGGAGCAAGCCGATAATGCCGGCGATCTGTGGACGTACCGTCTTGCTGATGGCGTGGATGCCGCGGATGCCACGGTTACTTTCGAGAGTGATTTGCTTGGAGGTGTTGACGCGGTGACGTTGCCTGCCGTTCGTGAGGCTGCGGATGCCGTGGACGCCCCGTTGTACATGTCCGCTCAGCGTGACGCCTCAGATGAGCGGACGTCGCTCAAGCTGGTGCCCTACTACGCATGGGCCAACCGCGAACTCGGCCAAATGAACGTGTGGTTGCGCAGCTAAACAAAAGAAAGACTTGCTACCCGGCGCTATGGGTGCCATGGTGCCGGGAAGCGGGTGAGCGCGGCGTGATCGATTGGAGCCGAATGCGCCGCGCTGACTGGAATGAGAGACCGGCTGCCCCTTATGGGGTGGCCGGTTTTGTCATAGCCCCTAGTATAAGACGGGAAAATGCGAAAACTTTCCTTTTCGCATAAAAGCCATCGTATGGCAGTTCACTTAGAAAAGCATTGGAGAAAACTGAAAGAAAATTTGCGAAACCGTATTCGCGTCATGTATTCTTGAAATGTCGGTGGACGCTCCAATCTCATGTCCATCGCACGACTCTCATTCCTACAGAAAGAAAGTTGGATGCCAGGGAACGAGCCTTGGCAACCAAGGGCCAACGATGGTCCATGTAGGAGGAATTGATGACACCATCAACAAGGAAGAAAGGGATTGTCACGTCATTGGGCGTGCTGACGGCAGTGGCCACACTGTTGTCTGGCGGTGTGACGACCGCATACGCCAATGACGCGCTGGCCAATCCGAACTCTGCCATGGGGTATCCGAGTTTCAAGGGGGCCGCCGACCCGATTCCGGGCACCGGCGTCGCTTTCGATCCCTCGACAAGCTACCTCAAGCAGGTGTTCGATGCGGATGTTGCCAACGGTGCCGGAACCGACACCGCACACGACTTCTGGATCGACAAGATGCTGACGCGCACAGGCACCGCACCAAACGGTACCGGCACCAACGATGCTGGCGACTACAACTATGCGGGCGCAGACAAGAACGAATACCTGTTCTCACGTGGCCGTGCCGCATTCATGTACACGCATACGCCGGAAGCACTTGGTTTCGTAGGAGATGTCGCATACTGGGATCAGACCGGCAACGACGGCTTTACCGTTGAGGTAAGCATTGGCGGTTCCAAGCAGACCCTGCGCGAGAACACCGACAAGCGCAAGCAGACGCCAAGCTACTTCACCACGGAATTCACCAACGGCGACAAGACCATTACCGTCACCGAAGTCAAGTACATCACCTACACCAATGTGATGGTCGCGAATTTCACCATCACCAGCACCACCGGCGGTGACGTAACGCTGACAGCAGCCTCGCCATTCGCACAAGACGGCAATGACGGCGACACTGAACTGACCGGTCGCTTCAATGTGAAGAACGATCTGACCACCATCTATCCACGGTTCTCCGGCAACGGTTTCACCGTAAAGGACGGCAAACTCGCTTCCACCCTCACCTTGGAAGCGAACGTGCCACAAACCACCAAGCTGCAGCTTGGCCTGATCGCCAACGAGTTGCCGGACTCCACCGCGGAATACGAAGCCCGATTCAACGGCGATCTCACCGATCCGGCCGCTTCCTACAAGGATTCCGTGACCACCTACAACCAGTGGTGGGTCGATAACATTCCTTACGTGGAAACCCAGGAACACAATATCGACAAAACTGTGTTCTACCGCTGGTGGCTGAGCCGTTTCAACATGTTGGATGCTAATATGCCGGGCAATACGTTCCAGTATCCGACCTCCATCGAAGGCGTGCTCGGATACAACAACCAGATCGTGCTGACATCCGGCATGTTCATCAACGACACCAAGTGGTTCCGTAACGCCGAATACTCGTACGGCACTTGGGTGTCGGCCGGGCAGACAGCCAAGAAAGGCCAGTCCGGGTATTACTACTACCACGACAATCCGGGCGATCCAGCCAATTGGAACCACAGCTACACGCAGTACATCACCAAGGCCGGTTGGGACTCCTACAAGGTGCACGGCGGCCCGTCATCATTGGCTGAAGCGTTGGGTGATTACGGTTCCGAAGATGTCAAAGGTCTGCTCAATTCGCAAAGCGAGCCAGACAGCAACGACAACCAGAATAGCAACGGCAACAAGCTGATCGACTGGTCGTGGTGGTCCATGACCGGTAACGATGCCGACGCGGTGTCGTTCTCCGAACCCGGTCGTTCCGGCCAGCGTATGGACCGTGCCGACGGTTCCGCCAACATGTGGGCCAACGCCAATGCCGCCGCGCAAGCATACAAGGCTGCCGGAGACACCGAAAAAGCCGCTGAAATGCAGCAGATCGCCGACGCCATCAAGCAGGATGTGCTCGACAACCTGTGGGATTCCGACAGCAAACTGCTGCTGCACAAGTGGCTGAACGACGGTCAATTCGCGAAATACAAGGAACTCAACAACTACTATCCGTATTCCGAAGGTCTGATGCCGATCGGCAATGATGATTACGATAGTGCGTTGCGCTTGTTCGAAGATGCCGACGAATTCCCGATTTTCCCGTTCTTCACCGCGAATCAGGCAGACAAGAAGGCGCTGAATTTCCCAGGATCAAACAATTTCTCCATTATCAATGCAACTCCGCTGCTGCAAATCTATTCTGCGGGAATCCGTGATTATAATGCTGCAGACAACGGATATATCACGAACGAATCGTTCAAGAAACTGCTGTATTGGGTGGCGTTCTCGCATTATCAGGGAGGCGACAACCAGTATCCGGACCAGAACGAATTCTGGAATATGGATAATAATTCCGCAGGAAGCACGATTCCGGAGAAGAACGCCGACGCCAGCAAGAACGGTGGAAAGATCACCTACCGTTCCTGGATTCACCACACCCAGCTTGGCACCACCAACTGGACGATTGTGGAAGACGTGGCAGGTATGGTTCCGCGTGAAGACAACAAGATTGAACTCAATCCGATCGAGATTCCCGGTTGGAACCACTTCACCGTCAACAACCTGAGCTACCACGGGCAGGATCTGTCGATCGTATGGAACAACGACGGCACCTACAACGCTCCGAAGGGATATACCCTGTATGTGGACGGCAACGCCGTGTTCACCTCCGATAAGCTCGCCCACCTCATCTACGATCCGGCCAGTGGAACCGTTGAGGTTGCCGATGATTCCGGAGCGGTGATCACCGGCGCGACCACCGCCACCATGCCGAACGCCAACGAAGTGACCTACGCATCGAACAGCAGGGTTACGCAGATCTTCGCGCAGTCCGGACAGAACGTGGACGAAGCGTCCAAGAGCCAGGCCAACGTGGCCAAGGACGCCGATGTGGAAGCCACTTACGAAACCAAGGGATACCCGGCAACCAATGCAGTGGACGGCAAGAACGTGATGGAATCCTTCTGGGGCACCAAGGGATCCAAGAACGCCAAGGATTCGCTGACCGTAACGTTCAAGAACGGCGTGCAGAACATCGACGACGTGCGTTTGTACTTCTACCAGACCTCGTCCAGCCAGACGATTGCCGGCTACAGTGAGCCGTCGGTGTACACGCTTGAATATCAGGATGAGGCCGGCGCATGGCATGTCCTGCCGAACCAGGTGCGTACGCCTACTTACGCGGGAGCCAACTACAACCGCGTGCAGTTCTCCAAGGTCGTGGCCAAAGCCATTCGTGCCACTTTCACTCCGCAAGCAGGTCAGGCCATTGGCTTGAAGGAGATTCAGGCCTACGAAACCGACATTGTGCCGGAAGGCGAAACTACGAACCAGGCGCCAAGCGTTGACGCCTACATTGCCAGCAGCACCTCGTCCGGTGCGCAGCTGGTGGGCACGGTGAAGGACGACGGCCTGCCGTCTGACACGCTCACCACCACATGGGAGCAGGTGTCTGGCCCTGAAAACGGCGAAGCGAAGTTCGTCGACGCAACCGCTGCCAACACTACGGTCACGTTCAACCGTGAGGGTGACTATGTGCTCAAACTCACCGCATTCGACGGTGAGAAGACCGGTTTCAAGGAAGTCACCGTTCACGGCATTCCTTCCGACGGCACGGTGAATGTGGCTTCACAGTCCACTGCGAGCGCCAGCTTCACCAATCCATATCAGGCGAAGGACAATGCCAAGAAGGTTATCGACGGTCAGGTGTTGTATACCAATACTCCGAATGAGACCTGGAATAATTGGGGTGACAATACCGGTACCGAGCCGTGGCTGCAGCTTGCCTGGGATGGCACTGTTCCGTTGAAGAAGGCGAAGCTGTTCTTCTGGACTGACGGTGGCGGTGTGCCGATGGTCAAGTCGTGGAAGTTGCAGTATGCGGATGAGAATGGCGATTGGCAGGATGTGAAGCTTGCCGCCGGCCAGTCTTATACCACGATGCAGGGTGAAGGCAATGAGGTTCGTTTTGCCGAAACGGTGGAGACGAACAAGTTGCGTGTGCTGTTCCCGAAGGGTGCCATTGTTGGTGCTACCGAATTTGAGGCGTATGCGCTTGATCCGGTGAGCGTGGATGGCGTGAATCGTATGGTGCAGACTGGCAGCAAGGCTGCCGATGTGAATCTGCCGAAGACGGTGAGTGCCAGCTATACGGACGGTTCCCGTCGTGACTTGAGTGTTGCGTGGGATGCCATCACTGACGATCAGCTTGCTTCCGATAGCGAGTTTGCGGTTTCCGGAACGGTTATTGGCGCGCTCGCTGGAACCAAGGCCACTATTGGCGTGCGTTCCGACGCGCAGTCTCAGACTGCTGGTGCGGCTCAGCCGATCGAACAGACGGTGTACCAGAATTCCAAGTCGGTGGCTTTGCCGTCTGTGGTTCCGGTGCGATTCCCCAACGGCATGCTTGACGATCGCACGGTTATGTGGGATGAGGCAAGTGTTGCCGGCGTCAGGTTGGACACCATCGGCGATTATGAGGTGTCCGGCACGGCTGAGGGTTCAAGCTCGCAGGCCAAGATTACAGTGCATGTGGTCGCCGATCCGAATGGTGGTGCCGATCCTGATCCTGAGCCGACGCCGGATCCCAAGCCGGAGCCCGATACTCCGTTGACTGGTTGGATTGAAGGCAGGGCCATTGACACCACGGTGAGTGCCGAGGCGAGCTGGTCTCCGGCTTCCGGCAAGCTCAACGATGGTGTGCTGGTTGACGATACGTGGCCGTCTGATGATGACGCCGATGTGAATGGCCGCGTGTGGGGCAGCTGGGGCCAAGCTTCCGCTGGCATGTACGCGCAGTACACCTGGAGCAAGGAAGCCACCGTCGATTCCAGCCGTGTGCAGTTCTGGGCCAACTTCGCGGAGCGTAATGATGCCAAGGGTGGTTTGGATGTTCCGGACAGCTGGAAGATTCAGTACTTGGCTTCTGATGGTATATGGAAGGATGTGGAGAATGCGCAATACTCCACCGTGCGTAATTCCCCGGCCTCACGTGCCTCTGACGATGCTCAAGGCTGGAGCGTGGCCACATTCACTCCGGTGAAGACCACGTCGTTGCGCTTGGTGCTTGATCCGCCGACCGCCGAGGGCGTCACCTTCGGTCTGGCGGTTGCCGAGTGGGGCGTGCATGCTGCGGAAAGCACTCCTGATCCGGAACCGACTCCTGACCCGGATCCAACCCCTGATCCGGAACCAAGCGTGGACAAGAGCAGGCTCGAATCCGCCATCAACGCAGCCGGTTCCGTGCAACAAGCTAATTTCACGCCGAACAGCTGGAAGGCATTCTCCGAAGCCATGGGTAACGCTCAAAAGGTGTATGCGGACGAGAGCGCCACCCAGGATCAGGTGGATGCGGCCATCAAGCAGCTTGAAGAAGCCCAGCAGACACTGGTGAAGAAAGCCGACACCACTGAGTTGAAGACGGTTCTTGACCAGGCACAGGGCGTCAGCGGTGACCTCTACACCGAAGCCAGCGCCAAGAAGTTGGCTGAAGCAGTGGATGCCGCCTCCAAGGTGCTGAACGATGAGAACGCCACCCAAGCTGATGCGGATGCCGCAGTCAAGCAGCTGACCGAGGCCATCGCCGGACTTGAACTCAAGCCAGCACCGAAGCCGGACGACGACAAGACCGACCCCAAGCCGAATGCCAAGCCTGGAAACAAGCCGGTTTCCAAGTCTGAAGTCAGTGCCGCAATCAGCAGCACCGGCAGCAATGTCATCGGCATCGCCGTCGTAGGAATGATCGTCCTGCTGACGGGAGCCGCCATCATGCTGACGCGCCGCAACCGCGACTAGCGCTAGCAATTGCTCAAGTCCTCTTACGGATCGCACGAGGAATACCAACGTAGCCTAAGCAATCCGTAAGAGGACTTTTCAATATCCAATCGTGAAAACAGGAATATTCATGAGCTTTTCGCACATCTCACATGCGTCGATGAAGACGCTGGTGGCAGGCATCGCAGCCGCAGCCACCTTATGCACGGGAGCAATCGCAACCATGCAGACAGCCAACGCGGCCGACGCAAGTACCGCGCCCAGCGTCGCCGGACACGCCTACAACGATCTGCCGGTCGGCAATCCCGACGTCACCGTCACACAAATCGACAACAGTGCGTTGCCGGCAACCCTTCGCAACCCCATCGGGCAGAACGAAGGAACCAATACCCCCAACGACCTGTCGCAAAACTACTATTCCGCAGACGCATCCACCCTTGAATACGATGGCAAACTCTTCGTATTCACCGGACACGACGAGGCCGAACCAACCTACGGGTCCTTCAATATGAAAGACTGGGGCGTCTACGTAACCGACAATCCGGAATCCGGCAAATGGACGCACTACAAGACCATCGCCAAAGCCGACCTGTTCGACTGGGCAACCGGCGACGGAGCCTACGCAGGACAAGTAGTAGTCGACGATGCTGGCACCGCAGACACGGCCGACGACTGGTTTTACTACTACGTTCCAGTCAAAGACAGGAACGCAGCCGCGGGAGCCGACCCGTTCTCCATCGGCGTGGCCAAATCAAAAAGCCCCCTCGGACCATGGGTCGACGCCATCGGAGCGCCGTTGCTGACTACCACGCAGACGCAAATCGAAACCATCGATCCCGCATTCTTCGTGGACAATGACGGTACCGGATATCTGCACTTCGGCACCTTCAACAGCGAACTCGCCGTAAAAATGCAGCGGGACGCCAACACTGGCCGCACCTCATATGTTGCCGTGGAAACCATGGACGGAACGGCGGACGGAGCGCCGAAAATCTACAATATGCGTGACGCCGACGCGCTCGCCAACATACCCGACTACGATGCCAGCAAAGACGTGCTTGGCAGCGACTATGCGAACCAAGTGAACGCGTCGCTGACCTTGGGCAACAACGGCGGCGCTTATGCCAACGGGCCCAAAGGCTTCTTTGAGGCGGCATGGGTGTTCCGTGAAGGAGACACCTACTACAACGTGTACGACGGTGGCAAACCCGGGTCGGGAGTGGCGACCTGCGTGGAATCCAACTATCAGGCGTGCGTGCAATACTCTACGTCGGCAAGCCCTCTTGGGCCGTGGACGTACCAAGGCGTAATCGTCGAATCGGGATCGTCCACCACCATGCATCCGTCGATTCAACGATTCGGCGGCAAATGGTGGGTCACCTACCACACTGGAGACAAGACTGGTGGTACTGACTTCCGCCGTGCAGTCTGCATCGATGAAGTGACGTGGAATGGCGGGCACATGAACGCCGTTTCACATCCGACCAAAGCCGAACGGTTGCAACCCTCACGCAACGTGGCCCCCTATGCGTCAGTGGATGCGACCTACACCGAAACACCCGCCTACAAGGGTTCCGTGAACGACGGGCGAGTGCTGGAAACTGCTGTAGTACCGCCGAACCATTGGACGAACTATCGAAAGATGCCACAAACACAATCCTCCGATTCACTGATCTACCAGTGGAATGGCGCTGTACGTGTGAATGGATCGAAAGTCTGGTTCGATACCGATGCGAACGCATTGCGTGCCCCTGCCTCATGGAAACTGCAATATCTTGACGCAGACGGTTCCTGGAAGGACGTGCCCAATTCCAGCGAATACGGCGTGGATACAGGCAAGAACGCGCCTAATGAAGTGACATTCGACGCAGTGACCACCACTGCGCTCAAACTTGACATGACCGCGCAAGCCGTTGACGGGGGCTATGCTTCCGTCGGCGTTCCTGAATGGGAAGTATATGCGCAACAGGGAGCAGTTGTGGCTGAACAGCCAGCCGACGTCTACGCCAAGACCGGAGACGCGCCGGAATTGTCGAACACGGTGAAAGTCGCGTACGGCTCGGAAACAGTGGAAACTCCGGTTTTGTGGCGCACGGTGTCTGCTTCTTCGTATGCGCAGGCGGGTGAGTTCACCGTGCAAGGTGTGGTTGCTGGCATTGAAACCAAGCAGCAGGCTGATGATCTGACAGCCGGCAACGTAGCCGTGACCGTACATGTTTCCGACGATTACGTAAAACCGGCTGATACCATTGCTCCTGCCGTGCGTGTGGCATTGGCTGGCACGGCTGGCAATGATGGTTGGCTGGTCACTTCACCGATCGCTCTTATTACGGCTTCCGACAATGTGGCTGCGCCGATCGCAAAACTCGAACTTGCGGTCGGGGATGGCGCATGGGTGACCGTCGGAACGAATGTGAACACTGCGGTACAGGCTGTGACTGGCGAGGGTATAGTGAGTGTGCGTGCGCGTGCCACTGATGCGGCCGGCAATGTGAGCGAAATCGCTGCTGCGGAAGCGCGTGTGGATGCTACGGCTCCTACGGTAACCGCCTCGGTAGATACGGTTTCCCGCACTATGACATTGACCGCCTCAGATGGTGCTGGATCCGGTGTGAAAACGGTGGAATACCGGGTTGGAAACGGCGAATGGCGGCAATATGAAGAAGGCGCGGCGATTACTGCTTCTTCGTCGAAGCGCGAAACGGTGAGCTATCGGGCTTCGGACATTGCTGGCAATATGTCGGCTGCGGGCGTCAAAGATATTCCATCCGATACGTCGGTGCCGTTGGCCGGCTATATCGAGCAAGATGCCGTTGCTACTGACGTGGACAAAAAAGCGTCTTCTTGGACAGCTGGTGTTGCCGCGCTTAACGACGGCAAAACCATTCCGGGCGATTGCACGGTTGATAACGCCTGCATTTGGGGTACGTGGCCGAATACCGGTGAAATGAAGCTCGACTACGAATGGGATCGCGAAGTCACCATCGATTCCAGCCGTGTGCAATTCACCTCCGATGGAGGGGGCTTGGGAATGCCGGCGTCGTGGAAACTGCAGTATTGGGATGCTGGAACGAATGCGTTTGTGGATATTCCCGATGCCACATATACATTGGTCACCAATGCTCCCGGCGCTTACGGTACCGATAACGGCGGATGGAGCGAGGCAACCTGGACTGACGCGGTGAAGACCACTAAGCTGCGCATGGTGATTCAATCCGGCAGTGCATCGCCGGCCGCCGCCGAATGGCAGGTTCATGCACCTGAACCGACTCCGGACCCTGAACCTGAACCGACTCCGGACCCGACCCCCGATCCGACGCCTGAGCCCGAGCCGGAACCAACGCCAACTCCAAAGCCGACTCCGGATATCGATAACAACGGCAAGCAGGACGGTAATAATGCCAAGCCTTCTGCGAAACCGCAATCATCGCAGCAATCTCAGTCTCAACGTAAGAAGAAGCTAAGCTCTACAGGCGTCGCTACTACGGCAATCGTCATTGCCATGACGGTGCTGGCCACGGCGGGGTGCTGCATCTTCGTAGCCAAGCGGGGCAAGCTGCGTAACTGAATCCAATATAAAAGTGGTAAGTTCTCAGCCTCGGCCTCTGGACTGAATATGTGTGCTCGACGCATTCAAGGTACCGCTACGCGGTCTTCGCGGCAAGCCGCTCACTTCGCCTGAGGAAAGCCCACTGGGCTTTCCTCTTCACGGCTCAGTGGCCAAGCCTACGATCAAGCACACGTATTCAGCCGCCGACCTTTGGGGTCCGACCCCTACGTTTGTGTGAACTCGGACGTCATCGGACCCCATTTTGCTCATAACTCGCCTATGTATGGCAGATTTGCGGGTCTGTCAGGAAGCATCTCGCCTATATATGGCAGAAGACTTCGCTAAAAAGCCATATAGGGGGGTATGAAAACGCATGTTTTCTGACTCCAGTCTGCCATATATAAGCGAGATGCCTCGTGACGAGACTCAAAATCTGCCATATATAGTCGAGATATGGCTCGGCTGTTGGTGGCTTGAGACGGCGACATACGATCGCGGATCGCGTAGGTGGTCGCCGTTTTTGTGATTTATGGGCTAATCTCAGAAGAGACAGATTCGATGGCCGCGAACGGTGAGAACCAACGCGAGAGAATGCACGAGCGGCCGCGTAAGGGAGGAAAGCCCATGTCCAAATCATTCGTCAACAAGGCGCTGCTCGGCGGCGCAGTCGCTGCAGGCGCCGCAGTGTGGGCGATCGCGCCGCGTACCTTCTCCGATAAGCGCCGCAATTATGTGCCGTCCATTCCCGACGTGTGGTACGCGCATCGTGGCCTGCATGACGCGGGTTCCGGTCTGACCGCGCAGTATGCCAACGAGAGCGGCGAGTATGTGGCGCTGGCACGTCGCATGGCCATGAAGGCCGGCTATGGCAGCCCCAGCGTGACTGGTGCGATCGCTCCGGAGAACTCGCTTGCGGCATTCGCAGCGGCTTGCGAAGCCGGCTATGGCATCGAGCTTGACCTGCAGATGACCGCCGACGGCGAAATCGTGGTGGTGCATGACGGCGATCTGATGCGCGTCGCCGGAGATCCGCGCCGTATCGCCGATCTCACGTACGATGAGCTGACCCGCATCCCGCTGTTCCCGACCGACGCCCCCGGTGCCGCCGTGGCAGCGCCGTTGCCGGGTTCGCTTGAAAATCCGCCGCTGGTCACCACGCCTGACAGCGCTCCGGAAGGGTATTTCCAGCATGTGCCACTGTTCGCCGACGTGCTCAAGGTAGTGGCGGGTCGTGTGCCGCTGATCGTCGAATACAAGTTCGACGACAATTCCAAGTGGGGTTCGCGCGATGTCGAGCTTATGGAAAAGGGCGACGCGCTGCTGCAGGCCTATTCCGGCGCGTATGTGATCGAATCGTTCAATCCGGCAGCCGTCAACTGGTATAAGGAGAACCGTCCGGAAGTGTGCCGTGGCCAGCTTTCCTGGTGGCCGCAGGGGGAGGAGAAGCCGTCTGATCCTGCTGCGCTCGCCAAGGAATATGCGGCCGGTGCGCTGATTTTCGACTGGATTTCCCGCCCTGATTTCGTCGCCTACGATTGGCATGGCGGCAACAGTCCGCAGGTACGGTTGGCTCGTTTCATGGGTGCCGTTCCCGTGTCGTGGACGGTGCGCAGCCGCGACGAGCTCGCCCAGTGCGATGACTGGTTCGACCATCATATTTTCGAGGCGTTCGTCCCCGACGAGCAGTAGAGGTTTTACATATGATTTCGGCCTGCCGCCGCATGATTTGCGTTGTGGCAGGCCGTTTTTTTTTTATTCGATTTACTTGATTGACTGATTGGACCGATTCGGTTGAGCTCTGATTCGAAATCAGTCGATCACGCCATATAGACGGTCGCCGGCATCGCCCAAGCCTGGCACGATGTAGCACTTGTCGTTGAGCTTCTCGTCGACGGCGCACAGCACCAGCTTGAACTTAATGGATGGGTCGAGGTTCTCCTCAACGAACTTCAGGCCTTCCGGAGCGCCCAGAATGCACACGGCGGTAACATCCTTTGCGCCGCGCTCGGCCAGGTAATGTGTTGCTGCGACCAGCGTGCCGCCAGTGGCGAGCATCGGGTCGATCAGGAAGCACTGACGGCCGCTCAGATCGTCGGGCAGACGGTTCGCGTACGTGATCTGCTGGGTTGGGTTCTCCTCGTCGCGCTTCATGCCAAGGAAGCCGACCTCAGCGGACGGGATCATCTTGGTCATGCCGTCAAGCATGCCCAGGCCAGCGCGCAGCACAGGCACAATGATCGGCGCCGGGGAAGCGATGTGCTTGCCTACCATCGGAGCGACGGGGGTCTCGATCGGCTTGTCCACGACTTCGACGTCGCGGGTGGCCTCGTAGGCCTCAAGCATCACGAGTTCGGAAACGAGCTCGCGGAACGTGGAGGACGGGGTGTTCTTGTCGCGAAGAACGGTGAGCTTGTGGTCCACCAGCGGGTGGTTCAAAACATGAATATCCATGTCTTCTAAGCGTAGTCCATAATTGCGAGGAAAAGCGCGGGAACTGGGAAAGGAGCCAAGAAAGAAACTGAAAATCGTATGAAAAAAGCAACGAAACTTAAGAAGAGGGAAAGCGCCGAACCACGAAAGCGCCTGTCGGCGCAAAGGCCGCTCGCAGCGGCAAAAAA
>ENA-OWRC01002107-OWRC01002107.1-human-gut-metagenome-genome-assembly--contig:-NODE-2107-length-16625-cov-18.532589_pt1 | contig 16625 bp, 18 predicted proteins | sample MGYA00248268_ERZ651895 | MGnify/ENA primary metagenome ERZ651895 (study PRJEB26924, sample SAMEA4378242) | human gut metagenome | biome: human gut; feature: human-associated habitat; material: faeces...
AGTACTTGGCTGGAGACGGCCTGGGAGGATAGGAAGTCGCTGATTAAGCTAAAAGACACACCTTTGGGTGTGTCTTTTTTGTTGTATGACTTCCTATCCACTCTAATAGCCCACCCCTTGACTTATCAAAAAAATAGATATAATAGTATTAGGATATATGAGCAACTATTCATATATAATACAACTATTATGAATCCTGTTCGATTAAGAGGTGATAGAATGAATCCTGTAAGAACAATTGAAAGAATTATTAAAGCTCCTGATATTCATTGGGTAGGCAACAGTAACATTTTCTTTTTCCGGCTCCATTGGACATAAAGATGCAGCTGGTAATAGTGGTGTTATTCACTCTGGTGATGTGCAATGGATGACTGCAGCTAGTGGTGTTTTGCACAAAGAATTTCATGAAAAAGAATATGCAAAGCGGGGACGTTTGTTCCATGCTTTACAATTATGGATAAATCTACCTGAACGTCATAAAAACGATACACCTGCATATCAATATTTACCTGCTATCACAATGGGGCGGTATCAATCTCTTGATGAAACAATCGATGCCATCGTTTACACAGGTGCTTTCAGACATATAACAGGTCCTGCTAAATCTCATACACCGATGAATATTTACAAATTAAAACTTCAACCTAATTCATGGATTTCTATTTCTGAAAATATGACTTGGAATACAGGCTTCCTTGTGCTTAATGGTACAGGCAGTGCCAATGGTGAAAGCATAGAATCTGGAGACTTTGTACTTTTCAACAATGATGGAGAGCGCTTTGAGGTAGAGTCTGGTGATGAAGGTCTTGAAATCTTCGTTCTCTCTGGAGAACCACTCAATGAACCTGTGGTAAAACAAGGGTCATTTGTTATGCCAAATAAAACAGAGCTTATCCTCGCTTATGGGGAATACAAAAACGGTAAATTTGGCCGCGAAGAAGATATTATGTAATATAACACTCTGATTTATAATGGCGTACATCAGGGTGGTTCCGCACATTGGAAATTCTAATTTCACAAGAATTGATATAGTATTATAATATAAAATACGATAGCTCCTATCATAGTAATTATGATAGGAGCTATTATTATATAAAACTTATTTTTACTCTCTTATTTAATGCAAAAGCAATTTTGCTAAGTGTATCAATACTTGTATTATAACCGCGTTCTATTCTAGCAATAGTAGATTGTGGGACACCAGATCGTTCTGCTAGTTCACGTTGTGTGAGCCCTGCTGCTTCTCTTGCTTTTGTAATGGCTACAGCACTTGCTAGCATTGCTTTTTCTTTTAAATAAGATTCTTTGTATTGAGGATCTTTTAGCTTATTGTCAAATATTGTTTGGATATTTTCGAGTGGCATTTTGTATCTCCTTTTCATATTCTCTCTTAATTGTTATAGCATGATTGATTTCTCTGATTGGCGTCTTTTGTGTTTTTTTCGTAAAACCGTGGGTAATAATATATTTATTATTACTTTCGTGGAAATAAAGGACTCTCTGAATATTTGAAAATCCTTTATGGGCAGTGATTCCATAAACTCTTTGAATTCATTGTGTCCATTAGGTCGTCTAAATGATAGAAACTTCGGCTTTTCCATTAATCATCCTTCTTTCTTTATGATAGCATATATTGGTTCAAACCGATAGCATATATTAGTTCAACTATAACTCTTTTGTCTTTTATTTTGTAGCTCAATAATTTAATTAGCATAAGGGTATAAACTCTAGCGATATATATTCTATAATTTCAGTATTCATAATTTTTATCAATTTGGTGTGATATAATATGCGTAATATATTATTGTTACCTAAGGAGGTTTTATGACTAAGAAAATTGCAGTTCTAGTGAACGAAGACACGATGCAACGTTGTTCTTGCGGTGGTTGTCTTAAGGCATATATGAATAAAGTGGATTCTTTCGAGCGCTATGCAGATGAGGATACTGAGCTAGTTGGCTTTACTCATAGCGGTGGCGATTTGGAGAAGAAATTGGCTTCTTTCAAGAAAAATGGTGTTACTACCATTCATCTTTCCACCTGTACGCGTGGTAAGAATGATAATTATGAAAGCATAGCTCGCCAATGCGCAGCAGCTGGATTTGATGTTGTTGGGTACACTCATGGTGGTGCTGTATCTAAAGATGGTAAGGTAGCCATTGAGCTTGTTGGTGAATCAAATAATTAGGAATCTTTGTGTTCCTAGGGTTGCATTTATTTTGAGAGATAATGAGAGAATAGAACGCGTTTATTTTGAGAGACAATGAGAGGATCAAATATGAATAAGAAAATTAAATCTTTGGTACTAGCCGTTGTGATGGGGCTTTCATTAACAACAGTTGCCGTAGTACCAACAACGGTAGAGGCTGCTTCTGCAGGGGCTGCGGAAACGTTAATTGGTGGTGCAGTGGCGTATGCATATGTATCCACGGCTTTCAATAAAATGGATAATTCTAAGGAAGGCCAAGAACAAAGCTTAGCTCGTGCAAAGAAACAAACTGGCTATTTAGAAGATAGTGCGGCACAAGCACGGGTGCAACGTATCATGAAGACCTTAGAGGCTTCGCCTAGCGTCAAGCGTTCGTATGTGGTGTACGCAAATCCTAGTGATGATTTCAATGCGTTCGCTACGGTTGGTCGCGTGATGTCTGTTAACAAGGGCGCTTTGGATCTATTAGATGATGATGAACTCGCTTATGTTATGGCTCATGAAATTTCTCATGGCGAGCACAAGGACATTGTCAATGGTCTCAAGAAGCAAGTAGGTTTATCTACAGCGGTGAGCCTTGCTGCTGGCGGTGGCGGTAATGCAGCTATTTTGTCCAATATTGCTGGTAATTATATGGAGAATCAAGTATTCACTATGGGCCAAGAAAAGGCAGCTGATGAATTAGGCTTTAAAATTTTGAGCGAGTCTCCTTATAATGTGGGCGGTGCTGCTGCTTCTATGGCGGTACTTCGTAATAAATATGGTGATTTGTATCGTGAAGGTTTAAATCAAGTATTTAGCCCTAATAATCACCCTAAGACGAGCAGCCGTGTAAAGGACAATATTGATCGCATGTATACATATTCTGGCAATCACGTTACGGTCGATAATGGCGCTGTATTTGTAAATGGCATGAATATCTATAGCCCTGCCAATAGCGGTCGGTATACGGGCGAAGAACGAGCTTATTTCATGGCTGGTAAATTGGCGCGCTTGTACCATAATGGTCAAATTCAGCCGGGTGGTGCATCTTATGATGGACCTACTGTGACCGTGGCAGGTCGTTCTATTGTCACAACTCCTAATGCTGATGTGGCCCTTATGGTTGCTACCAATTTGAATAATTCCTTTGTGAAAGCAGCGGGTCCTGCGAAAGGCAAACAAGCAGCAAAACCTAATAAGAAAAAATCTAGTAAGAAATAATTAAACAACAATATAATACGATAGTGAGATACCTTGGGGTGTCGTAGTTTGTACTTTTACCGAAGAAATTGTATGAGTCGTAAGTGATAATGGAGAGAGACCGCTTATGAAGATAAAATGGATTGTGCTACCGTATATAGTCATGGGCATTTGTATTGCCATAGGTTTAGTTATTGGGATGGCACCAGAGTTGTTAGGCGATGTTATACCGAGGCATGGCGTGATAGGTCGGATGTTAACGGCTGCGAATCACCGAAAGATTCAAGATAGTCAACATACAGAGATGGTCGTGCCGGATTATGTGCGCCGCGTTGTTACCTTGGGAACCGGAACGGTGGACTTGGTTGGTGCTGCTGGTGAGCCCTATGTTGTGGCCACCGATGGGTCTCCTTATGCCTCTGGTACAGAGATAAAGGGCCGTGTACAGCCTACGGTGGAGTCTATAAAAGCCTATGAACCGGATGTGGTTATCGCACCAGAGACGACGCCGCCAGGATTAGTGGCATCGTTGCGCACTGCCGGCATTCCTGTGTTTATTTATACGCTGAAAGATAGCTTAAAGGATGTAACCCTTAATACGAATCAAGTGGCTAAGTTGTTTGATACCAAAAATGCAGAATATTCGATTAACAATTCTCTTATGAAGGTACGAAAACAGGTGGAGCCTCATAAAAATGATGTAAAACCGGTGATTGCCTTGTACAATCCAACGCATGGGGTGTACCGGGCTGGCGTGCTTCGCGACATGATCGAAATGATTCATGGCGTTGATGGAGCAGGTAACTTGAAAATCAAAGATAGCGGTAAGGATCCTAATGTTCTATCTGATGTTTGGGACTATCGGGCGAACTATCCTACTTTCAACATGCAAGAAAACATGGGCACAAAAGCGGATTTGATTCGCATCAATCCTGATGTTATTTTTGTGCCTACCATATATTCGGTCAAACAACCTGAATATAAGCAGGATATAGATGCCATTATGCATGATCCGGACTTGCAGAATATAACAGCTGTGAAAAAGGGCTATGTGTATCCTATTAATGACATGCACATCATGAGCTATTCGTCGTGGATGTATTATGAAATGGAACAGATGTCGAAATGGTTGTATGGCGATTGGTCGTATAAGAATTATGTAAAATACCAAAGTGTGCCAGCTAATTAACGATATAGGTCTTATATTGTTGCTGCTAGTTTACAGTGTATTGCATGATGAGATTTTTTTGAAAGCATAGGAGGAGAGCTTATGCAATTACGTCGTTTGATGATTGTTTTGGCTATTTGTATTGTCGGTCTGGTGGTAGCAGCTCTTGGTATGTACCGTTCTTGGCAAAACTTTACAAGTGGGGGCCTATTCGGCATATTAAGCTCTCACGGGCACTATATGATGGTGGATGGGACCAGTACAACGGTTACATTAGATCATAAGGCAGAGCGTATCGTCGCCGTAGGGCCTAATGTGGCGGATTTGGTGAGCGAACTGGCCGGTGATTCCGTAGTGGCTACTACTGCAGCACCGTATCAAGTGACTAATACCGTTAAGCAACGGGTGGCGCCTGATGTGAATGCTATTGTAGCGTTAAAGCCAGATATTGTTATCATTGAAGATGGCGCTGAATCCATAGAACTCGTTAGTCCGTTGCGAGAAAAGGGCGTTAAGGTAGCATTATTAAGAGCGCCTGCGACTGTGAAAGACGTAGAGGACCAGACGCGCAATGTAGGTAAATTACTAGGCCGTGAAAGCAAGGCGGACAGCCTCATAGCGACGATGATGAACTACATCCGCGATACAGAATCGCTTCGTTTTGCGCACCGCGACGATCCAAAGCAGACCGTTGCTGTGTATAATGAAAACGGATTATATGGTAAACCGAAAACCTTGATCGCCGATATGCTCACCTATGTGGGCGTAGATAATGCAGCTGCTAAGAGCGGAGTGAAACAATCTAACTTTGGTACAAAGGCAGACCTTATCAAGGCCGACCCTGATGTTATCATTGTACCGATGGACATACATGCACCGGATTATAATCGCGATGCAATCTATGCCAATTACTATAATGACCCTGTATTGGCAAATTTGAAAGCTATTAAAAACAAAAAGGTAGCCATCGTGTCTACGGATGCCCTGTTGGCCAAGAGTTACCATATTGGACGAGGTATTTATACAATAGCTCAAGTGGTGTATGCGCGGTAATTCCATAATTAGCAAATATGAAAGCCCCCTAGTCATGGGGGTTTTTATACTTTCACTTATAAGGATAGTAGTTAATATGATTAAACTATGGATTTTCTCTTGTAAAAGCACTATAATAGAATGTATCTATATATATCAATGTATGCGTATTACAGCCTTATTTTTGTATAAGGCGTTTATTTAGAGGAGTTGGATTCTGTATGGAACTACCGGTTTTATCCCCGTATATGATGGCTCGCAAGCCGTCGGGGATCCGCATGGGGCAAATTAAATTTTTAGAGCGAAAGAACCCACCTATTTTGGTAAATGGTTCTATTGGTAATGTTATGCGTCCTATGCATCCCGCCATGCAGCGCCGACTATTTACGCTAGGCGGACCAAATAGTCCTTTCAGTACAGGCATCGTACCCTATGTACCAACAACGGGGACCGATGAATGTCGTGAAGCATTCTTGCATATTTTGCGCAGCCAAGGTTTTGATACAACAGGCCTTAATGTACTTGTCACAGATGGCGCGTCCATGGCGATGGAAATCATCATGCTTGGCGTTTGTGGCGGTGCAGGCGAAGAGGAACGTCCTCTATTGATGTTCAATCCGTCCTACACGAACTACGATGCGGTAGGTCATCGCATTGGTCGTAAAACGGTAACCGTAGAACGACGCCTGAACGAGAATGGCGAATTTGAATTACCATCTATTGAAACCGTGGAAAAACGCATTATAGAAACGAAACCAGGGGCATTGTTGATTATTCCTTACGACAATCCGACTGGTCAACTATTCAGCAAGGAAACTTTGATTGAATATGCATCTTTGTGCGTAAAATATAATTTATGGATTATTTCCGATGAAGCCTATCGTGAATTGGCCTACGAAAAAGGCAAGGAAACATCTAGTATTTGGACATTGACGAATAAGGATGTACCAGGTATCGAAGGCCGTCGTATCAGTCTTGAAACGGCCTCTAAGGTTTGGAATGCTTGTGGCCTTCGCATTGGCGCCATCATTACAGACAATGCGTTGTGCTATGAAAAATCTGTTGCTGAATATACGGCGAATCTCAGTGCTAATACGCTTGGTCAATATATTTTTGGTGCCTTGGCTCATGAAAGCCATGCTGATCTTCATAACTGGTATGAGCAACAACGCGATTACTATCGCGAAATGATTTATGAACTTCACAAGGGATTCAAAGAGGTAGAACCAGATTTCATTATCTCTAATCCAGAAGCGTCCATCTATTTCGTTATCGATGTACGCAATGTAGCAAAACCTGGCTTTGACGGCGTAGAATTTGCTGCTTGGTGTGCTGAACACGGCCGTGTGACCTTGGATGATGGCAATGACTATACATTGCTCATGGCTCCACTTAACGGATTCTACAGTGGTGCCGATAGCGAACACAATCCTGGTAAAACACAACTTCGCATATCCTTCTGCGAAAACCCAGATCTTTTAAAACTAGCGCCTGTATTGCTATCTAAACTATTTAGAGCATATGAAGCGCAAAGGTAATTTTAACTAAGAATGGATATGGAACTATGGTGTTAATGAGTATTGAACAATATTCTGTATTAACAGATCCTATTGAGTATGTACTAGATGAAGCTGATTCTGCAGCAAAAGAAAGTAAAGTTAGATTCTCTGGCACCGATGTTTTTCGTCGCGTAAGGGAGAGAATCGATAGAACAGAAAAATAAATTTAAAAGGAGCTATATTGCTGAGGATACCCTCTAGCAGCATAGCTCCTTTATTGTTCCCTATAAAGCAATGATAGGGAGTTGTGTTTAGGTGTTATCTTTTTCATAGTCTAGTCCCTTAGTAGATATGCCTATGCTTTGTTGTTGATTTAGCATAGAACTATCCTCTGTTGATGGATAGGATGTGTCGTCTAAGGTTACTGTTTCCAACAATTTGTCGATATTATCGGCTTGGATGGATACTTCTTTGTTATACCATTCGCCAAACTCGCGGATAACTGTTTCATTGCGCCTATAATAGGTGTATTGGTCAATTTTTCGCGATTCTACAAGGCCTGCACGCTCTAACATAGTCATAAATGTAGATACAGACGATTGCGATACACCACAGCGTTTTTGAATACTCTTAACGCTAACGCTGTTTGGAAAATCGATGAGAGTTTTAGAGTGTACTTGAACACCGAATTCTTGCTCTGGGTGCTTTAGCCACAATATAATATCTAACCGATGTGGATTGGATAATGCTTTCAGAATTCTTTGCGGATCCATATGGCCTCCTTGAGGTAAATACCAAAATGTTGAGTGCCTTACTTTGACCGTGGTCTTGCATTATGCGGTCGTATTATATACGCGTCTTGCTCCGTATAGAGATGATTATTTACTTTTATGATACGATAATTTTTATGTGAAAGCTAGGAAAATTTATAAATTTTTGTGGGGGTGGAGGTGTGGGCTTCCAAAAGCCTCCACCGGCCAGGAATTTATAAATTTTTATGGGGTGGCAATGGGAACTGCCAAAATCTTCCACCGGCCGGGTCTGACTTCGCCCTTCGGGCTACGCAGGGCCAAAGTCAGCTTTTGGCAGTCCCCATTGCCTCTCCAAAAACTTTATGTGCTAGAAGAGAAAGGCCTGCGTTGGACGCAGGCCGTAAAGGTAGAGTTTAGAAGAATACTCATAGTGCTTTATTTATAAATCTCATTATATATAAATAGTAAATTTATATTAAGAGGATTATAATTAAATTGTATAGTTAGTTCGTGTTTGTATAAAATGGAGAAGAGGGCGTATATTGTGAGCTTAAGTCATTGTTATATAGCAAATTAATGTTTATAGAAACTGCCGTTAAAAATATTGTACTTGAAGAGGTTTTAAATTTTATACAATCTGAGCATATTAATGATATGTTTAGATTAGCTGTTGAAGGATTTCATAATTCTCCTATAACACTTGGTAGAGAGCAAAAGCAAAAAATTCAACAAAATAAGTTATTTCTACAAAAAATGATCCAAAGCATATTATTAGATCAATATAAATCCAGAAATACTAAAATTACGCATTTTTATGACAATCATGCTTCAGAGGTTCCTATATGGGCTTTGTTTGAAGTTATGATGTTAGGTCAGTTTGGTAAATTATTAGCTAGCTTTACTATTGCGGCTAGAGATAGAATATCTCATAGTCTAGGTATAGGCAGCCAATTTGATACAAATCGTAAATTGCTATCGAACTATATCTATTTACTTAAGGATTTAAGAAATGCTGTAGCACATAATGGAATAGTTTTTGATGCTCGCTTTAAGTCTTTTAATGCCACACGAAGTATGTCTAGTTATATGGTACATTATTTTAATTTACCTTTTGTTAACTTTGATACGATAGGTGATTACATTATTTTGATTTCTTGGTTTTTGAAAACATTATGTGCACCTAAAAAAGAAATCTTATCTTTTATTAAACAGTATGAAAAATTAGTAGCAGATGTAAGACAAAATGTTAATACTAGAGTAGAATATGCAATTGTTCCAGCTAATTTAAGTGGGCGTCTTAGTCAGTTGAAATTGGTTATATCTAGTTGATTGTTTTTATAAGTTGTATTATAATAATATTAATTGCGGTATGTCTTTGCGGAGCATACTTGATGGGCTGGTCTCGACCAGCCCATTTTTTATTTTCTTATAAAATTTTCATGTACATGTGGTATGTTAAAAAGGTATTTTCAATCTGTATCGTGAATATATAATATATAGACTCATGTAAGTTAGGCTTTCATAAAAAGGAGCTGAGTATATGGCAATAGATCGAAATGAGAGGTTTGACGTTATCGTCGTGGGGGCAGGGCCAGCGGGTGCTGCAGCGGCGTTACGTTTGGCGGAGCAGCGTGTGAAGGTATTGGTCATTGAGCGTGGGATGGCACCAGGTGCTAAGAATATGATGGGCGGCCGTATTTATACGCACTCTCTAGAGAAATTGGTACCGGATTTTAGGGATCGTGCGCCTCTTGAAAGAAAGGTGACGAAGGAACGTATTTCTATCGGTGCTGGTAATGAGATGACAACCATCGAATATAGTTACCAAGATGTGAAAGAAAATGAAGAGTCCTACGTTGTATTGCGTGCTAAATTCGATAAATGGCTGGCCGAAGAGGCTGAGAAGAAAGGGGCTTTGCTCGTTTCTAATGTACAGGTAACGGAACTCATCACGGAAGGGGAAGGTAAAAAACGCCGCGTTGTAGGCGTGCGTTGCCACGATGATGAGGTGTATGCAAAGCTTGTTATCATCGCAGAGGGGGCCAACACAGTGCTCTTAGAAGAGGCTGGTTTGACTGACCCTACAGATCCTAAGACGATGGCTGTTGGTGTGAAAGAGGTATATAAACTCAAAAAAGAGGACATCGAGAATCGCCTTATGTTATCTAGTGATGAAGGCATGGCATGGCTCACGTTGGGCGATATGACAGATGGTCTACTAGGCGGCGGCTTTATATATACGAATAAGGACAGCCTTTCCGTAGGCATGGTAGTAGGCCTTGAGGACATCGGCTTGGCAGATAAATCAGTTGACGAAATGCTGGAGGCTTTCACCAGTCATCCAAGAATTGCACCGCTTTTGAAAAATGGTCAATTAAAGGAACACAGTGCGCATCTTGTGCCTGAAGGCGGTTATAAAGCAATGCCAAAATTGGGCGGCAAAGGGTATATCATCGTTGGTGATGCGGCACGGATGTGTATGAATCTGGGATACACGATTCGTGGTATGGATTTGGCTATCGAGTCTGGCATGTGCGCGGCTGAGGCGGTCAATGTGGCGCTACGCGACGAAAATATGGACCGCGTTACTAAATTGTACGAAAAACAAATCAAGGCGTCTTGGTTGCGTCGCGATATGAAATTGTATAAAAATATGCCGAAATTCTTGGCCTCTAATCCGCGTATTTTTAATGAGTATCCTGCATTTGTAAACAATCTTATGCGTGATGTATTCACCGTAAATGGCGACGGTGCGGTGCCATTGATGAAAAAATTGTTGCGCCGCGTCAAGGATGTAGGCTTATTCAGATTGATTCGTGATGCATGGAAAGGGGTGCGTTCCCTATGAAATTAGAAGAGCGTTTGGGCGCGAATAAATATTATGTAGATGAAACGTGTCCTCACATCATTATTGATGGTGAAAGCGTAAGCCGCGAAGAGGCGATGAAGCTCGTGAATGGTTGTCCTGCAGGTTTATACACATTGCAAGAGGACGGCACGCTTGCTTTTGATTTTGCAGGTTGTCTCGAATGTGGCACATGTCGTGTGTTGTGCGGACATACGATTGTTAAATCTTGGAAATATCCTCGTAATGCCAAGGGCGTAGAGTTTAGACAGGGGTGAGTGCATGGAATTATTAGTCTGTATAAAACAAGTACCGGATACGTCGGAAATTAAACTAGATCCGGAAACAAATAATCTCATCCGCACAGGTCTGCCTAGTATTGTAAACCCTTATGACATGCACGCGCTTGAGGCGGCTTTGACTGTGAAAGACCAAATTGAAGGCAGTCGCGTTACGGTTGTCACCATGGGCCCACCACAAGCGGAAGAGGCATTGCGTCAATGCTTGGCGTTAGGCGCTGATGATGCGGTGCTCGTAACAGATCGTGCCTTTGGTGGTGCCGATACATTGGCTACGAGTTATACCATTGCATCCGCTATTCGTCATATTCAACGAACCATGAACCGTCAATTCCAACTCATTTTCTGCGGTAAACAAGCTATCGATGGCGATACAGCACAGGTGGGCCCTCAAATCGCAGAGGAACTCGGTATGGCGCAAGCTACCTATGCTTGTGAATTTTCCGTAGACCAAGCCTCTCAAAAGGCGATTGTAAAGCGGGAGCACGAGAATGGTTATGAAGTGATTGAAGCTCCGTTGCCATTGCTTGTGACGACGACAGCCGAACTTAACGAGCCACGTCAACCTGGCCTTTGGAGCTCCATTTATGCGAAACGATATAGCATTAATCATATTACCTTACGTGATATGCCTCATATTGATGAAAGCCGCATTGGCCTTACCGGTTCCCCAACACGGGTACGTAAGGTATACCAACCACCGCTTCGTGGCAAGGTAGAAATGCTTTCATCCGTCGACGAAGGTGCCAAAAAGGTGCTCGAATTGGCGTACCACATCAAGCCTGAAAAGTTCGCACATCTTTTGGTGCCAAATGACACACCGGTTGTAGAGGTGCAAGACGATGAGGGCATTGACGTAAATGACCCCGTACAGCGAGCTGCGTCTGTTGAAAGCATGGTGCCTAGCGAACCTAAGGCGGTAGATCCAAATACATTTGCAGCAGAGGCCGCTAAAGCTGATGCTGTTTCCGAAGGAGGTGACCGATAATGACAAATTTTGATGAATACAGAGACGTTTTTGTCGTAGCTGATACCATCGATGACGTAGTGCATCCAGTTACGTATGAACTTATCGGTCAAGCCCGCCGCATTGCTAAAGAATTGGGCCAGCTCGTGCAAGTCATGCTCCTCGGTGAAAACGTACAAGCTGAGGCGGAGGAACTTGTGGCTCATGGCGCCGATATTGTTCACGTTTTTGAAAGTCCCCTCTTGAAATACTATACAACGGATGGCTATACAAAGGTATTGACGGATTTCTTTGAAGACCATAAACCGAATATCCTTTTAATTGGGGCTACTAACAATGGCCGTGACCTTGCACCGCGCATGTCTGGTCGCATGCAAAATGGCGTTGTTGCAGACTGTACTATCCTAACCGTAGATACAGAAGAAGGCCTTGTAGAATGGACCCGTCCTGCTTTAGGTGGCAATATCTTGGCGGAAATAATTTCGCCAAATCATCGTCCACAAATGGGCTCTGTTCGTCCTAATGTATTTAAGAAACCTGAGCGCATTGCGGATAGTTGGGGCCGTATCCAACTTGAACAATTTGACCTCAATCCGGAAGATATTCGCACAAAACGGTTAGATTTTATTCCATTCAGCAAGTCTGGTTATAATATCCAAGAAGCGGATATCATCGTAGCTGGCGGTCGTGGTATGGGTTCAAAGGAAAACTTTGATAAACTCTACGAACTCGCCGATGCTATCGGTGGGGTTGTAGGCGCTACCCGTCCACTCGTTGAAAAAGGCTGGATTGAATTGCCATACCAAGTAGGCCAAACAGGTAAAACTGTAAGCCCTAAACTATACTTGGCATTTGGTATCTCCGGCGCTATCCAACACGTAAGTGGCATCTCTGGGGCCGACACAATCGTCGCCATTAACAATGATCCGAAGGCGGAAATATTCCAACACGCGAACTATGGGATTGTTGGGGATTGTATGGAAGTTCTCAACGATATGTTGGCGCATTTAAAATAGAACATAAAAAGATTGGGCCCTTAGCTTAATTGCCGTAGTAGAAAGGACCCCTTCCGAAAAACTCCACCGGCCGGGTCTGACTCCGGCCTGCGGCCTCCGCAGGGCCAAAGTCGTTTTTCGGAAGGGGTTCTTTCTCATCTCTACAGTCAATACAGCCATAGGCCCAATCTTTTTATGTTTCCATTAAATTGGCGCCTACACATTTGTTGGTAGGAACAGGGCCAAAGTCGTTTTCAGAACCCTATCGGTTCTTTGCCATCTACATTAGTCTATTTTTAGTGCCAGCATAATCGTTGGAAATCCACAGTGAGGGTAAAGTCGTTTTTCGAAAGGGGTCCTTTCTTAAACGCTACAGTCAATATAAGAATGAGCCCAATCTTTTTATTTTCATTAAATCCTGCGCCGACATATTCGTTAGAATAATATAAATAGAAGTGTGGTAAAATGGTGTTATACATATTATAGTTGAATGGATGTAGGGAGGTGATGTTGTGACCGCTGATAGTAATGGTTATGTAGGTTTTGATTTAGCACTGTTCATCGCTGAAAAGTTGCGAGCTCAGTTTGTGTTTGATATGGCACAGATGGAAGGGAATACAGCTACATATCCTCAGGTTGAGACGATTGTGTGTGGCACTTCTGTAGCGGGGCTCAGTGTGAGTGAAACTCGACAGATAGATAATATTAATCGTGGCTGGCAAGCCTTGATAGAGGATTTGCGGTTAAAACGATTTCAGATTAATAAGTTAGTGGCTATCGAATATAATAAGTTGGTTTCTGAAAGTGAGAATCGCTTAGGGTATGGTGGATTTCGCAATGCACCAGTAGCTATAGGTGGCACAAGCTATATACCGCCTACTCCGTTAGATTTAAATTCTTGTTGGGATGATTTAATAACTAGGTGCCAAGCATTAGAGGCGAATCCATTAGAACAATCGCTTCTATTATATGCCGAGATGGCTCGCAACCAGTTCTTTGGAGATGGTAATAAACGAACCGCTCTACTCATGATGAATGGAAATCTAATTCAGAATGGATTATGCCCGATTACGATAACGAAATCTCGCGAAGTAGAATATCGGACTGCTTTAATTGGATATTATGAAAGCCCCGAGCAACATCGCATTCAATTCTTCGATTTCCTAAAACAAGAACAACAGACCATGCTAAAACGCTGGGGCTATGAAATCCAAGATATAAATGAAATCGAACTTGGTAAAACAATCGATACAAATCTAAAAGAAGGATCCACTAAACATAAATTATAATTAAGGTCCTGAATTACTATTTTTTCTTTATTCCTGTAACGAAAATATTTGCGGGAAATAAGGATAACGTATTTAAAGTAAAGTCCTGATGGGTTTCCAAAACCGACTTTGGCCCTGCGAAGCCCGTAGGGCGTAGTCAGACCCGGCCGGTGGAGGTTTTGGGAGCCCATCAGGACCGACTTTTGAAGGAGGAATACATATGAACCGCAAAATTTTCGTTACAGGTGCTACTTCTGGTATTGGCCTTGAGTGTGCCCGTGCGTTCGCCAAGGATGGCGATCATTTATTACTTGCTGGTCGTCGTGCAGATCGTTTGGCGGCGATTAAGGAGGATTTTGAGCAACAATATGGCATTCGTGTGGATACGCTCGTTCTCGATGTGAGCAAACGCGAAGATGTAGAGTCTAAGGTAAAACCTGCTATTGAGGCATTCGGTGGTATCGATGTATTAGTCAATAATGCTGGCCTTGCACAGGGACTCGATTCATTTCAAGATAGTGCTGTAGAAGATGCAGTCACAATGATTAATACGAATGTATTAGGACTTCTTTATGTAACAAAGGCAGTATTACCTTTCATGATAGATAAAAACGAAGGTCATATCGTGAATATGGGCTCTACAGCTGGGATTTACGCATACCCAGGCGGTGCCGTTTACTGTGCAACAAAGGCGGCTGTTAAGATGTTAGCTGACGGTATTCGTATGGATACTATTGCTACTGATATTAAGGTTACAACGATTCAACCAGGCATCGTAGAAACTCCATTTAGTGAAGTACGATTCCACGGTGATGCAGAACGCGCAAAATCTGTATATACTGGTATTGAAGCCGTTCAACCAGAGGATGTGGCCGATGTTGTATTGTATGTAACAAATCAACCTAAGCGCATGCAAATCTCTGATGTGACCATCATGGCGAACCAACAAGCGGCAGGCTTTATGGTTCATAAGAAATAATTATTTGAAATCTTATATCATTTAGGATATAATCGTTCATAATTTTTTTGTACATATCATTTTGCAAAATACATTTTGCGGAGTATATCGTTATGACCTTAATACTAAAGAAATCTTTTTTGATAGCTTTAGCTTGCGTCTGTGTAGGTACCTATGGAGTCGTTGAGGCTCAAGGTGCAACGGATGCACAGACTAGAGTTTCTGAACCCATAGAAATGTCTGTTGAGGCGGCTGTTCCTGGCGTTGTTATGCCAAGTCCTGTACATGTGTTTACCACTGTAGAAAAGGCATCTGAATATATAGGGTTTCGACCTCAGATGCCTAAGCTATTGCCTGTAGGTTTTAATATTCAATCTGTTATAACCTTAGAGAAAGATATATTACAAGTTGTTTATATCTATGAACCTGGTGCGGAGCCATATTATAACCAAGCTGGCGGCGCATATATTATATATCGCTCATCTAAGTTACCTGGTGATATCAGCGGTGCCCATAAGATTCATAAGGTGATAGAAACTGAAAGTGTAGATGGTACAAAGGTTACTTTCAAAGGCAGCGACAAAATGGTCTACCTTGCATCGTGGATAAACGATGGACAAAATCACTCATTAGATTTTTATCGTCCCGTTACACGAGATGTGGCGAAGGCTATTATCCGTAATATCGTTGAAGAAACATCACATACAAAATAACTTGTTTTAATAATTTTTGTGTTGATTGAAGGGGGATTATACGAATGGTTAAAAAATTTCTATTAATGGCAGTTGCCTGTGCTTGTGTAGGTTCTTACACTGTTGCTGGTGCACAAGGTGCTTTTGATGTACCACCTGATCCAGCTAAGCCTATGGTAGCAAAACAAGCAGCGCCTATGGTTGGCATGCCAAACCCTATGCATGAGTTTAGCACTATTGATGAAGCCGCTAAATACATGAATATTATGCCTCATCTACCTAAAGTATTACCTGTAGGCTACAATATTGAGTCTGTAAGCACAATCAATAAAGATGTATTGCAAGTTGTGTATGGTTACCAAGCTGGCGAAGATGCAACTCGCAATCAAGCAGCGGGTAAACGCATCATTTATCGCGTAGCTAATACAACAGGTGATATCAGTGGTGATCATAACAATTATCGCGTTACAGCTACTGAAAAAGTGAACGGTACAAAGGTTACTTTCAAAGGTGGCAACAAAATGGTATACCTCGCAGGTTGGACGAAAGATGGTCAAACCCATGCGATGTACTTTGAGCGCCCTGTAACTCGCGACATGGCAAAAGCGATCATTGCTAACACTGTGGCACCTACAGCACATACAGCATATACAAAATAATATAACAGTCCAGCCTAGTGGGATAGGCATGCGAGATGTGGTGAAACACTCGCATGGACACTGTAAGGGTTATATAAGAAGCGGCTCCTCTCATGAGGGGC
>ENA-OWRC01002108-OWRC01002108.1-human-gut-metagenome-genome-assembly--contig:-NODE-2108-length-16625-cov-3.864152_pt1 | contig 16625 bp, 9 predicted proteins | sample MGYA00248268_ERZ651895 | MGnify/ENA primary metagenome ERZ651895 (study PRJEB26924, sample SAMEA4378242) | human gut metagenome | biome: human gut; feature: human-associated habitat; material: faeces...
AGAATCTGAAAATAAAAAAAACGAATGTAATGTTAGCCTAGAAAATATGAATAAGATTGTTAGCTTAATCGAGTATTTCGGCATTGAATTATATCGTCCTATTACGAGATTACTACTTTCAAACTGGGAAGAGATTACTGAACGTATTAATAACTATTCTGAGTCCGATTGGATGATGGCAGATGAAATCCAAAAGACTACGCCAACATTAGATCGCTTTTCTATTGCTATGCTCACCGAAGTCTTAGAGGGTGAGGATACTTTGAACCAAGCGGAAAATGCAGGGCGCCGTCTATCAGAGGAAGAATTAAAGGCTATCCGTAAACATCAGGATGAACAGTAATGAAACATAATACATATAATTATGAAGGGGGCCAACCATTTAAAGTGGAGGCGCCCTTTACGCCTACAGGGGACCAACCAACTGCGATTCAGTCTTTAACAGAAGGCATTGAACGCGGTGAATGGGCCCAAGTTTTGCTCGGTGCCACTGGTACAGGTAAAACCTTTACAATGGCTAAGGTTATTGAGGCCGTTCAAAAGCCAACTCTGATTATTGCCCATAATAAAACCTTAGCTGCCCAGCTATGTAGTGAGTTTAAAAGCTTCTTCCCTAATAATGCGGTAGAATACTTTGTGTCTTACTACGATTTCTATCAACCAGAAGCGTATATTCCTTCTAGCGATACGTATATCGAGAAGGATGCGTCCATCAATGATGAAATCGATAAACTGCGACATAGCGCTACGATGAGCCTCTTTGAGCGTCGCGATGTGATTATCGTTGCCTCTGTTAGCTGTATTTACGGCTTAGGTGACCCTGAGGACTACTCTGAACTCGTGTTGTCCTTGCGGTTAGGCCAGACGAAATCTCGCGATGAAATTCTGTCTAAACTCGTAGACATTCAATATACGAGAAATGATATGAACTTTATCCGCGGTACCTTCCGTGTACAAGGGGATACAATTGATATTTTCCCTGCCGCTTATAGTGAAAGAGCCATTCGTGTGGAGCTCTTTGGTGATGAAATCGACCGCCTCGTTGAGGTAGATGCTTTGACTGGTGAAGTGATTGCTGAACGCAAGCACGTTGCCGTATATCCAGCATCTCACTATGTAACTACGAAAGATAAGATGCGTATTGCTGTAGAGCGTATTGAGGCTGAGTTAGAGGAACAGTTAGCTAAGTTGAAAGCTGCTGATCGTCTATTGGAGGCTCAACGTCTTGAGCAGCGTACCCGTTACGATATAGAAATGATGCAAGAAATGGGCTATTGCTCAGGCATCGAAAATTATTCCCGCCATATGTCTGAACGTAAGGCTGGAGAGGCGCCATATACATTGATAGACTATTTCCCAGATGACTTCCTCATCATGGTAGATGAGTCTCATGTAACGATACCTCAAGTGCGTGCCATGTACAATGGTGACCGTGCACGTAAAGAATCACTTATCGAATATGGATTCCGTTTGCCGTCTGCGCTTGATAATAGACCGCTTCAATTCGATGAATTTGTGGAGCGTATCAATCAAATCGTCTATGTATCGGCAACGCCTGGTCCATACGAAATGGAAGTACAAACTAATATTGCAGAGCAAATTATTCGTCCTACCGGTCTACTCGATCCATCCATTGAGATTCGTCCTATTAAGGGACAAATGGATGACTTGCTCGGTGAAATTCATAAGCGAGCTGCTAAGAATGAGCGTGTCCTCGTTACGACCTTAACAAAGAAAATGGCAGAGGACTTAACAGAGTTCTTGAAGGAAATGGGCGTCCGTGTTCGATACCTCCATTCGGATATCGTTACCATCGAGCGTGCCGAAATTATTCGGGACTTACGAGCAGGTGTATTCGATGTACTCGTTGGTATCAACTTGCTTCGTGAAGGTCTCGATATGCCAGAGGTTTCTCTCGTAGCTATATTAGATGCAGATAAGGAAGGTTTCTTGCGTTCCGATACGGCTATGATTCAAACTATCGGTCGTGCCGCTCGTAATGTGAATGGTCATGTTATTATGTATGCAGACCGCATAACAGGTTCTATGCAGCGCGCTATCGATGAAACCGATCGCCGTCGTGCCGTGCAAGAGGCTTATAATATTGAACATAATATTACGCCTAAGTCTGTTTCTAAAGACGTCAAAGAGCTTATTGAATTGACGAAAATCGAAGAAGATATGGTTACCGATGGGAAAGATTTTTTACCGAAGAAGGGGAAAAAGAAATCCTCTACACCGGGAATGGACCATGGACACGAACCATATGCACAAGATATATCTACGCCTAAGGTGGCAGATATAACACCGGAAGAGTTATTTAATAAAATCGAAGAACTAGACCGCCAAATGAAGGCCGCTGCAAAGCAGCTTGAATTTGAAAAGGCTGCTAAGCTGCGTGACCAATTGGGCGTATTACGTCAACAATGGTCTGATATGCATAGCGCAAGTGAAAGTAAGTTAAAAAAACCGGCATCATCTAAAGGTAGAAAGCGGACTAGTCCAAAGAGTAAATAGATTGTAATAAAACGCATAGATTATATAGATTGTAATAAAACACATAGATTATATAGACTATATGTGCGATAATATAGATATATTATTTCATGTTAGTTATGAGAGAGATGATGCCGTTTGGTATCATCTCTTTAAATAGGGAACATAATGAAAGACCAATTGATTGTAAAAGGTGCGCGTCAGCATAACCTTAAAAATATAGATATATCCTTACCACGGGACCAGTTTATCGTGTTGACTGGACTCAGTGGTTCTGGTAAATCGTCCTTGGCATTCGATACGATTTATGCAGAAGGACAACGACGCTATGTAGAGTCTTTATCTGCTTATGCCCGTCAATTCTTGGGACAAATGGATAAGCCTGATGTAGACTATATTGAAGGTTTATCTCCAGCTATTTCTATCGACCAAAAGACCACAAGCCGTAACCCTCGTTCTACAGTTGGTACTGTAACGGAGATTTACGATTACTTGCGGCTATTATTTGCTCGCGTAGGTCATGCACATTGTCCTGAATGTGGTAAGCCTATTACACAGCAAACGATACAACAAATGACAGACGATGTGATGAACTTCCCAGAAGGTACTAAGATTTTAGTACTAGCACCTATGATTCAAGGGAAAAAAGGGGAGCATAAATCCGTCTTTGATCAACTTCGCAAGGAAGGCTTTGTTCGTGCTCGCGTAGATGGTGTTGTACGTACATTGGATGAAGACATTGTATTAGAGAAAAATAAAAAACACTCCATCGATATCGTTGTAGACCGTCTTGTGGTTAAAGAGGGCATTGAATCTCGCTTAGCAGACTCTATGGAGACCGCATCAAAATGGGCAGAAGGCATTGTAGTTATTCAAGAGGTAGATGGACCTGAACATATGTATAGCCAACACTTTGCATGTCCAGATTGTCATATTTCCTTACCTAAAATTGAACCGCGTATGTTCTCCTTTAATAGTCCATTTGGTGCCTGTCCAGCTTGTTTGGGTATTGGCTCTACCATGGAAGTAGACGAAGAGCGCGTTATTCCAGATGGATCTATTAGCTTTGCCGATGGTTGTGTACAAGCGTTGAGCTCTAACCCTAATGCATGGTTTATGCGCCAAGTAGAAGGTCTATTGAAAGCCAATGGATACTCTTTAGACTCTACCTATGATGAACTACCAAAAGCATTACAGAAGAAAGTAATGTATGGCACGACGGATAAGGTGGCTTTCACCTATGAAAATATGCGCGGTGAAGTGAAAGAGTTCTTTACAGAATACGAAGGTATTTTACCGATGGTAAAACGCCGTCATAGTGAAGCATCTACTGATTCCATGCGAGAAGAGTTTGAAAAATTCATGTCTATCAAGCCTTGTACTACTTGTCATGGGGCTCGTCTTAAACCTGAAGTATTAGCCATTACTGTAGGGGATAAGAATATTAATGAGGTAACGCAGTTAACGATTAAAGAAGCACTCGATTTCTTTGGTACCTTACACCTTACGGAACGGGAACAAGTGATAGGCGCTCAGATTTTAAAAGAAATCAATGCTCGTCTTGGGTTCCTCAACAATGTTGGCCTTGATTATCTTACTATGAACCGTAGCGCAGGTACTTTGTCTGGTGGTGAAGCACAACGTATTCGTCTAGCTACGCAAATCGGCTCTGGTTTGGTAGGTGTATTATACATCCTAGATGAACCATCCATAGGTCTACATCAACGAGATAATGATCGACTTATCGATACCTTGAAAGGCTTACGGGACTTAGGTAATACTTTGCTCGTCGTAGAACACGATGAAGATACGATGCGTGCTGCTGATTATCTTGTAGATATCGGGCCAGGTGCAGGTGAACATGGGGGGCAAATTATTGCAGCCGGTACAGTAGACGAAGTGATGAAGGTAAAAGACTCTATTACTGGTCAATACTTGAGTGGCCGCAAGTTTATTGCTCTTCCTGAAGAACGTCGTAAGCCAGGTAAAAACTGTATTGAAATTCGTGGTGCTAAGGAAAACAATTTACAAAATGTAAATGTAAAATTCCCTATTGGCTTATTCAATGTTGTTACTGGTGTCAGCGGCTCTGGTAAGTCTACTTTAATCAACGAAATTCTCTACAAAGGTTTAGCTAATCAATTATATCGTTCTAATCATAAAGTAGGGGCTCATAAAGAGATTCGTGGTCTTGAACATATCGATAAAATCATCAATATCGATCAAAGCCCTATTGGACGTACGCCTCGCTCTAATCCTGCTACCTATACAGGTGTATTTGATGCTATTCGCGAGCTCTATAGTCAAACACCGGAAGCAAAGATGCGCGGCTATAAACAAGGTCGCTTTAGCTTTAACGTAAAAGGTGGCCGCTGTGAAGCTTGTCGTGGTGACGGTATCATTAAAATTGAAATGCACTTCCTACCAGATGTGTACGTGCCTTGTGAGGTTTGTAAGGGGGCTCGTTATAACCGAGAAACCTTAGAGGTTAAATACAAAGGCAAATCCATTGCTGATGTACTAGATATGACGGTAGACGATGCAGTTGACTTCTTCAGTGCTATTCCGAAGATCAATCGTAAAATGATTACCTTACAAGAGGTAGGCCTTGGCTATATTCGTTTAGGTCAAGCGGCAACAACCTTATCTGGTGGTGAAGCGCAACGGGTTAAACTAGCTACTGAATTAGCTCGTCGCAGCACAGGTAAAACACTATACATCCTAGATGAACCGACTACAGGTCTTCACGCTGAGGATATTCGCAAGTTATTACACGTATTGCAACAACTCGTAGAGGGTGGCGATACAGTTGTGGTTATCGAACATAACTTAGATGTAATTAAGATGGCAGACCACATTATAGACCTCGGTCCTGAAGGCGGTAATCGCGGTGGCACTATCGTAGCTACAGGTACACCAGAGGAAATCGTTAAGGTAAAAGAAAGCTATACGGGCAAATTCTTAGGTCCTGTATTAGAACAGACTAAGAAATTTATGAAAGCATCAAAAAATAAGAAATAAAAAATTTAAAAATCTACGAGGAAAGGGGGACATATGCCATCTGAAGAATTACTAGAGAAGGTTAGTCATTTGCCGACTACACCGGGCGTGTATTTATGGCGTGATCAATATAACCGCATCATCTATGTTGGTAAGGCCATTAACTTGCGTAATCGTGTTCGTTCCTATGTGCGCAATGATGCCAATCGGGCTCCTAAGGTTGCGGCCATGATGAAACGTGCCGTCGATGTAGAAATCATTCAAACTAAGACGGAAATGGAAGCACTCATCTTAGAGAACACGCTTATTAAGGAGCATGAGCCTAAATACAATATTAGGCTTCGCGATGATAAAACGTATCCGTACGTAAAAATTTCAGTACAAGAGGACTATCCACGTGTATATATGACGCGCCGTCTTGAACGAGATGGGGCCAAGTACTTTGGACCTTTTACAGATGTAACATCAGTTCATGTAGTACTAAAATTGATTCGTCAGTATTATCCTTTGCGGACCTGTAAATCTATGAAGGTAGAGAGACCGTGTTTACAGTACCACATGCATTACTGTGAAGCGCCGTGCTTTAATAAGATTTCTATACCAGACTACAGGAAGTATATTGATGAAATTGTAGAACTCTTTGAAGGTAAGCCTATACCATTGCTTAAAGAAATCAAGGAAAAGATGGAATTGGCTGCAGAAGACTTACGCTTTGAAGATGCCGCACGGTATCGAGATCAGTTATCTAGTATTGAAAAGATACAAGAAAAGCAACGGATGGTTACGCAGCGAGGGGACCTAGATGTGTTAGGTCTTGCAGTAGATACATCCATGGCCTGTGTACAATTACTATTTATTCGCGGTGGTCGATTACTAGGTCGTGAAAACTACTTTGTGCAACACGATGGCGATAGTGCTGAAACTATAATGACGGACTTTATCAAGCAGTACTATGGGGATACGAACTTTATTCCTAAAGAACTATTACTCCCTATGGATAGTACAGATAGAGACTTGTTACGTGAATGGTTTACGCAGCTTAAAGGCCAGAATGTAGACGTATCTGTACCACAACGGGGGTACAAGATGGATATGATCAAGATGGCCCATGAGAATGCGAAAACCTTCCTAGAAGAGCGCCGTCGTCAGTGGCAATACCAAATCGATAAGACTGGTGGAGCCGTTAAGAAATTAGCGGAAGTATTGGACTTACCACGCTTGCCGGAGCGTATGGAATGCTTTGATATCTCTCATACCCAAGGTGCTGAAACGGTAGCATCTATGGTTGTCTTTGAAGGTGGCAAACCAGCGAAGAAAGAATATCGTCGATTTAAATTAAAAACGACACAAGGTAAGCCTGATGATTTCAAGTCTATGGCGGAAATCATGGAACGACGGTACGGTAAGGAAACAGATTGGCCTATGCCTGATCTCATCATCATCGATGGTGGTAAAGGTCAGCTCAATGCAGCACTGCCCTTGATTCGTGGTGTAGGTGTTACAGATGTGCCAGTTATCTCTTTAGCTAAACGTATTGAAGAGGTCTTTGTAGAGGGACAATCTGAAAGTATTATCTTAAGCCATCGTTCACCAGAGCTTCAATTGCTCCAACAAATACGCGATGAAGCCCATCGCTTTGCTATTACGTACCATCGTAAGCTTCGTGGAAAACGTAATTTAGAATCTATTCTAGATCATATTGAAGGTATCGGCCCTAAACGTCGAAAGGCATTATGGGCTCACTTTAATAGTTTAGAAGCCATGAAAGAAGCATCTATTGATGAGCTTTCAAAGGTGGAATCTATGAACTATAAGACGGCAGAAACACTATATAATTTCTTCCGCATGTCTAAGGCAGAAAAACAAGATATGTTGAAATAAAAAAGAGCATCTTATTTAAGATGCTCTTTTGCTGTATAAGTATGTTATTTATTTTTGTTGACGTTGAATGTACCAAGTACGCCAAGTAAATAATACACTTGCTGCTAGTACGCTAGCGAGTAATCCAATCCATACACCAAATGGCCCGTAATTAGGATTTTTAGCGAGGATATAAGCAGTAGGGAAACATACGCCCCAATATGATACGAGGGAGATGTAAAGTACTATTTTTACATCCTTGTAAGCTCTTAGAATACCTTGTAATGGAGTACCGATGGCATCGATAGCGGCAAAGAATACGCCATATCCAAGGAATTGATAAATAAGACCATATACTTCGTCATCATTTGTGAATAGGTCTGCAATATTGTCCATATTGGTGAACGTAAAGGCACAAATGAGTAACGCAATGATGATGGCCATTACACGAGCGATGTAAGAATACTGAATAGCCTCTTTCTTACGACCGGCACCGAGTTCATATGCAACAGCAATGGTAGAGGCCATAGCAATACTGAGTGGTAAGCAGTAGAATACATTAGTAAAGGAAATAACCGACTGATGAGCTGCTACTACGGCAGATCCAAAGTGAACCATCAAGAGGCCAGCGATACTAAAGATACTGGCTTCAAAGAAGATGGAGAAACCAATTGGAATACCCACCTGTAATTGTTCACGAATGTAGTGGAAGCTTGGGCGTTTAAAGTCCTTATAAATTCTATACCCCTTTAATTTAGGATGGAAGAGAATGATTAAGCTAAAGAGAATAAAGTTAGTCCAACAAGCACCAGCAATACCATAACCAGCACCAACACCACCGATTTCAGGAAAACCGTAGTGGCCAAAGATGAGTGCATAGTTTAAGAATACATTAATCACAAAGCTTGTAAATACGATGGCCATAGAGTAATGTGTTAAACCATGGGAATCGACTGTATTACGCAAAGTGTTTACCCAAAGTAGAGGGAACAAACCAAGAGCAAAAGCTTTCAGATAACTAATACAAACTTCGGCTGCAGCAGGTTCAAGATTTAATGCTGTTAGTAGGGGCTGTAAGCCGAATAGACCAATTATTAAAATAATGAATGCTAGGCCTGTACCGATATAAAGACCTTGATAAAATATGGTTGCAATATCATTAGTTTTCTTAGCTCCCAATAGCTGAGAAATAATCGGTGTAATACCTAATAACGTCCCTTGTGCAAAAATATAGAAGAGGAGCCATAAATTATACCCCGTAGCAACTCCAGCTAAATCTATTGTACTATATTGTCCCGTTAAAAAGATGGCTATAAATGTACCACCTATAAGGGAAAATTGCGTTATGCACATAGGAGTAAATAGTTTAATAAACAACCATAACTTTTGTGATATAGAATATGTTTGATACATATTTACCTCCCTGAGTAATGATATATAATACGATACCATAAAGTAGTCTAATTTTGTAGCTTTATGTCTCTCACATTAATATGAACAGAGTATGCTAAAAATGAATATATATTTTACAAATTGAATTTTACACCACTGAACTATATCGATTATAATATATATACTATAGTTGTATTATAAGGAGGATACATTGGACATCTTATCTATTCAAGGTTTATTGGCGATGTTACAAATCATCGTTATCGATATTTTACTTGCTGGCGATAATGCTATTGTGATTGGTATGGCAGCTCGTAATTTACCTGCTCATTTGCAGAAGAAAGCTATCTTCTGGGGTACAGCAGGGGCCATAATTTTACGCCTTGTTATGGCATTCTTATTTGTAGAGGCATTGAACAATATTCCTGCACTTCGTTTAGTAGGTGGTATCCTTCTTTTATGGATCGGTTACAAACTTGTTGCCGATGATGAAAGCGAGCATAATATTGAAGCGAAGGATAGTTTGCGTGCTGCTATTACTACTATTGTGATTGCAGATGGTATTATGGGCATCGATAATGTTATCGGTGTAGTTGGTGCTGCAGGCGGTCATATGACTATGGTAGCTATTGGTATGTTGATTACTGTACCAATCATCATCTACGGCAGTACTTTATTTGTGAAAGTTATTGAGCGCTTTCCGATTATCTTATACGTTGGCGGGGGTATCCTTGGTTGGGTAGGTGCTGGAATGGCTGTAGAGGATACATTGATTGCCCATACGGTTGAACCCTACGCGTTGTTCATTAAAATCGCTGCAGTAATCCTCGTAGTAGGTGCATCTTTGTTAGCTAAAAAGCTTAAAAAATAATGTAATACATCTCTTCTCCTAATCACAGGAGGAGAGATTTTTTATGTAAATCAATAGCTCTCTTGTAGATGAGAAAATACAAGATTTATGGTATAGTTAAGGGATGGTTATTGAATTAGTAGTCTGAATTGAGGTATGAACTGAATGGAATTTTTAGAAGTTGCCACGTGGGTTACCATTGGTAAAATTATTTTAATTGATATTTTATTAGCTGGCGATAATGCTGTTGTTATCGGTATGGCGGCTGGTAAATTAGCTCCAGAACTACAAAAGAAGGCTGTTATTTGGGGCACTGTAGGGGCTATTGCAATGCGCCTTATTTTTGCCACACTTCTTGTAGAAGCTTTAACATTGGTACCTCTCATCCACTTAGGTGGTGGTCTTGTACTTGTATGGATTGCCATTCAACTACTAAAGGGTGGAGACGAAGATGCACATATCGAAGCTAAGAATTCCTTAATGGGTGCCATTTGGACAATTATTGTAGCCGATGCGATGATGAGTATTGATAATGTTATCGGTGTTGTAGGTGCCGCTAGAGGTCATTTAGAGCTTGTTATTGCTGGCATGTTAATTACGGTTCCAATTATCGTATTTTGCTCTACCTTATTTGCTCGTATTATCAATAAATTTCCTGCCATTCTCTGGGCTGGTGGTGCACTACTTGGCTGGGTTGCAGGCGAAATGATTGTAGAGGATCCACTTCTTATGCCATATATTCAAGGTGAAGAATTACTCGTGAAATTCGGTACTGTATTCTTCGTACTCATTGTGACTGGTATGATTAAAATTTGGAAGAAAAGAGACGCGTAATGAACGGTACAGGTCGTACATCTCGTAAACATAAATCGAAACAACATAGAAGAGAGAACCACTCGAATTCACAGCAAACTGTGAGCGGTACAGTATCTAAAAAGCAACAAGCTATACTCAATGCACCTGTTAAACTCGGTGATGAAGTGCTCGTTACTATTCATGGTATCGGTAGCAGCGGTGAAGGGGTAGGTCGTGTAGAAGACTTTACTGTCTTTGTTCCTTTTGCCTTGCCTGGAGAAACTGTAAAAGTAGCTATCAATATGGTGAAAAAGACGTATGCTACAGGTAGACTATTAGAGATTATTACAATGGCTCCGAATCGTATCGATGCTAGTTGTGAACTCTATGGCTTCTGTGGGGGCTGCCAACTACAACACATTACCTATGAAGGTCAGCTTTCACTAAAAACACAAAAGGTGAAGGATGTTATAAAACGCATTGGTCATCAAGATCCAGACCTTGTAAAACCTGCATTAGGCCCTAAAAATCCGTGGGCCTATCGCAATAAAATGCAAATGCCTGTAGGCGGTACTAAAGGTGATATTCAAATGGGATTCTATGCGATGGGATCTCACGATATCGTGCAAGGTACAAACTGTCCTATTCAAGACGAAGGGAATAATATCATCGCTCAAGCTTGTTATCAAATTGCTAAAGAGTTTGATATTGAACCGTATGATGAACATACAGGAAAGGGTGTGCTGCGCCATATTATTGGACGCATTGGACAGTCAGGATGGATGATTATTCTTGTAACAGCCACCGAACAGTTGCCGCATAAAGAGAAGTGGGTAGAAAAATTAACGGAACGCATTCCTCAAGTAGAAACCATCGTTCACAACGTGAATGGTAAGCGTACTAATGTCATCTTAGGACCTAAAAATAATATTCTCTATGGGGATGGGACGATTACAGATCATATTAAGGACTTACAGTTTACATTATCCCCACACTCTTTCTTCCAAGTGAATCCAGAACAAACTACCGTACTTTACGATCAAGCATTAGCTTATGCGGACCTAAAAGGTGATGAAATCGTTATCGATGCGTACTGTGGTACGGGGACCATTTCATTATTTTTGGCTCACAAAGCAAAACATGTAATAGGCATAGAAATTGTAGAACCAGCCATTATAAATGCTCGAGAAAACGCGCGCCGTAATGGCTATGATAATACAGAATTTATCGTCGCTGATGCGGCTGTAGAAATGCCAAAACTCTACAAAGCTGGCGTACGACCAGACGTGATTGTATTCGATCCGATCCGCGCAGGCTGTAAAGAAGAAGTGTTGACCTCTGCAGCGGGAATGGAACCAAAACGCATTGTTTACGTATCCTGTAACCCAGCAACCATGGCTCGAGACATTGAAATTCTCACACACTATGGCTATGAATTACAAGAAGTACAACCTGTAGACATGTTTCCAATGACGGCGCACGTTGAGGCAGTGGCACTTTTGTGTAGAAAGATATTGAAAATCACATTGAAGTAAACTTGGAGATTGATAAAGAAGATGTTACCGAGTAGGAGAATAAAGGAACTTATGAGAATATCTGAAATATATTCTTGGCGAATATAGGTTTAAGGTTTCCATGCTCTATATAGCTTAGACTAAAAAGAAGTGAGGGCATGAGATGGGAGAATGCTACAATAAATTTAAGAAAGAAAACAGTATAGTATCGGAGTATCCAAAAGAAAAGTTGCCACGGATGCGTTGAGGTACTTTGAAATGATAGTGTAGGAGGGGTAAAAAAATGGGAAACAAGTTAGAGCTTACTTGGCTTGGTAAAAAGATGGAAATGAAGATAGAGCCGAGGATTTTGATTGAAGATAAAGAAATATCCAACTGCACAAATGACCCCAATACGGAAAATATGATTGTTCATGGGGATAATCTGCTTGCCTTGAAAGCTTTGGAGAGCAAGTATGCAGGACAGATAAAGTGTATTTATATCGATCCGCCGTATAACACCGGTTCGGCATTTGAACATTATGATGATAATTTAGAGCATAGTACATGGCTTTCTCTGATGAAACCAAGGCTTGAAATTTTAAGAAATCTGCTATCTGATGTAGGGAGCATTTGGATAAGTATAGATGATGATGAAGGGCATTATTTGAAAGTGCTGTGTGATGAGATTTTCGGAAGAAACAATTACATAAATACTGTTATATGGGAAAAAAAATATTCTCCTCAAAATGATGCTAAATGGCTATCCGATAATCATGATTTCATTCTAGTGTATGCAAAAAACAAAGAAGTCTGGAGACCTAACTTACTTCCTCGAAGTGAGGAAATGAATTCAAGATATAAGAATCCTGATAATGATCCAAGAGGCGTTTGGAAAACAAGTGATTTATCTGTCAGAAGAAAAACAGAAAAAGATATTTATGAAATAAAAACTCCATCAGGAAGAATTGTATTACCTCCATCGGGAAGAAGTTGGGGGGTAAGTAAAGAAAATTTTCAAATTTTATTAACAGAAAATAGAGTATGGTTTGGCAAGAATGGTGATTCAGTACCACAATTAAAACGATTTTTGACTGATGTAAAGCAAGGTATGACTTCAATGACGATTTGGAAATACAGAGAAGTTGGACATACCCAAGATGCAATGAAAGAATCAAAAGCTATTAATTCCGAATCTGTTTTTGGAACTCCAAAGCCAGAGCGTCTAATTGAACGAGTGCTAACTCTTGGTAGTAATGAAGGCGATTTAGTCTTGGATTCTTTTTTAGGATCTGGTACTACTGCCGCTGTTGCTCACAAAATGAGTCGGAAGTATATCGGTATTGAAATGGGAGACCACGCTTACACACATTGTAAGGTAAGATTGGATAAGGTTATAGATGGAAGTGATCAGGGTGGTATCTCAAAGTCTGTAGATTGGCAAGGTGGTGGAGCATACAAGTTTTATGAGCTTGCACCAAGCCTTATCAATAAGGATGATTTCGATGAGTTTGTTATTAACAAAGAATATGATGCAGATATGCTGGCATCTGCCGTGGCTCTTCATGAGGGTTTTACCTATGAACCTGATGAGCATATTTTTTGGAAACAGTCAAAAGGAAATGAAAGCTCTTATCTCTTTGTAACCACAAGACACATAAATATAGCATATCTTGATTCTATTAAATCTACTATGAAATATGGAGAGTATCTGGTTATTGCCTGTAAATCCTTTGAGAATGGATTAGATAAGTTATATCCAAATATTACCATTAAGAAAATTCCTCAAATGTTACTTTCAAGGTGTGAGTTTGATAAAGATAATTATAATCTAAATATAGTAAATCCGCCTGTTTATAACAATGAAGAGGAGGAATGCTACGATGAATAGCCGTTTCCCGCAATATACAACAGATTATATCAGTGGTGTGATGTCCCTTAGAAAGCCTCAGAAACAATCTCTTAAAATTTTAGAAGAGATTATGACATCTATTACTGTTAAGAAAAGTATGAATTTAAAAGTCGCTTTAGGTGGAGTCCATGCACTCTATCCGATATGTTCAGACTTTGAACGTGACTTTATGTCTCTTACCTTTGCTCTTGCTACAGGTGTTGGTAAGACTAGGCTTATAGGGGCATTTATCGCATACCTTTACACAGGTCATAATATAAAAAATTTCTTTGTTGTAGCACCGAATACTACAATCTATGAAAAGTTGAAAAAAGATTTGTCTGATCCGTCAAATCCGAAGTATGTATTTAAGGGGCTTGGCTGTTTTCATACTACCCCACAGATTATTACCGATGATGATTACAAATCAAGACAGTTAAGCTTATTTGAATCTGAAATTAGGGTGTTCATATTCAATATTGATAAATTCAACAAGGAAGCCTCCAAGATGAAAGCCATCAATGAGTTTATAGGAGATTCATTCTATAAATATCTTTCTGAATTACCTGATCTTGTTTTGCTTATGGACGAGTCGCATCATTACCGTGCTAAAAGAGGTATGCAGGCAATCAACGAGTTAAACCCGCTCTTAGGCTTGGAGCTTACAGCAACACCGATTGTTACAAGAGGATCAAGGCAAATCCCGTTTAAGAATGTTGTTTATGAATATCCACTTTCTAAAGCTATAGAGGATGGTTATACTAGAACGCCTTTTGCCGGAACAAGGTCTGATATCAATTTTTATAATTTCGGAGCAGATGAACTGGATAAGATAATGCTTATTGACGGTCTTAAGCTTCATGAAAGAGCAAAAATGGAGCTTGAAGCCTATGCTGTAAACAATAGTACAGAAGAAAAGACTATTAGAAAAGTAAAGCCCTTTATGATGGTTGTATGCAAGGATACCGAACATGCTAAATTGGTAGAAAGATTTATCAAGTCAGATGAATTTAATGGTGGTGCATATAGGAACAAAACAATTACTGTTCATTCTAAACAGACCGGTGCTGAAAGTGAAGAAAATACAAAACTTCTCTTAGATGTTGAAAACTATAATAATCCAATCGAAATCGTTATTCATGTCAATATGCTGAAAGAGGGATGGGATGTAAACAATCTATATACAATTGTTCCTTTAAGAACAGCAGCTTCAAAGATTTTAAGGGAGCAGATGGTCGGAAGAGGATTAAGGCTTCCCTATGGCAAACGAACAGAAAATGAAATTGTTGATTCTGTTTATTTAACAGCTCATGATAAATTTCAAGATATTATAAATGAAGCACAAAAAGGTGATTCGATTTTCAAAGCCGGGAATGTAATTCAGATTGAGGAAATAAAAGAAAATATATCTACAACTAAGCTTAGCATAAATCTGGACGCTTACGAAGTAAGAGAAAAAGCCTACGAGTATGGCATAGAAAAGTCTGAGAAAGCGGATAATTGTATTGATACGGCAATTAGACTTGTAAATGAAGAAGTGGAAAACTTAGTTCAGATAAGTAAAAATGCTGAAATCAGTAAAGAACAAAAAACTGAAATAACAAATAAGGTTGCATCTCAAATTAAGGAAGATAAAGACCTAAGCCAAATTTTTGAAGAAAATAAAAATCCTTTGATCTACTGGCTAAACAATCAAGTGGAAGAGACTCATAAGCATACTAAGGAGAAATTCATACCTATTCCAAAACTTAAAATTATGGATAACGGTGTGGAAGAATATGGCTTTGTAGATTTTAATCTGGATTTAAGTGAATTTAAGCATGCTCCTATCAATAACGATCTTCTTATTCAAAACCTTGAAGATTTGTCCGATAGGCAAAGGATACAGGGGGATACCATAGATTTTGAAGGTTATAATCCGAAGAAGGCAATCCTTGAAATTCTTAGAACAAAACCTGAAATAGATTATGAAAAATGCTCAGATCTTCTTTTTAAGCTGATATCACAGGTAATTAGTTATTATGAAGAAAAGTATGACACCAATCTTATGCGAAATATCGTTATGATGAATAAGCGAGATATTGCAAATAAAATTTATTTACAAATGATGTTGGATACTCATTTTTACTGCGATAATGGGTTTGTTCAATATTCTGTAATTGGAGAAAACACTGCAAACTTTAGGCAGACATATACTTGGACGGAGCGTGTCAACTTTTATGGAAGCTATGAAGGAAATATCAAGTCTATTTTATTTGACGGCATAAAAAAGGGGGTGTTTACCTCCGCTAAGTTTGACAGTTTGCCTGAGCTTGTGTTCGCTAGAGTTGTAGAACAGGATAAGGATGTTATAAATTGGCTTAGACCTGCTCAAAATGAGTTTAATATCACCTATAATAGAGGAAGACATTATGTCCCTGATTTTGTAGTAGAAACGAATGAGGAAATTTATCTTATTGAGGTTAAGGGAGAAGATAAGCTTAACGATGCCGATGTTATCGCAAAAGGGAATATGGCTGTCAAATATTGTGAGGTGGTAAGCAACTGGGCAAAAGCAAATGGACGGAAAGAATGGCGATACATCTTTATTCCCTCAAAGGAAATACAGATAAGCTCATCGATTGCATCTCTTGTACAAAGATTTATTCAAGAATAATTTATAGTTGAAGAGGCTGTAAACGGGTACAGAAGATTTTTAGGGAATATTTTTCTCAGAGAGTTTCTGTATTTTGTTTTATGTTTTGTAAATACTTTTTAATAATCTATAATAAAAGCGTAAATGCGAAGAAGCTGATTGATATGTACCCCCTTTACTGGACAACCAGTAAAGGGGGTATTTTCATGAGAT
>ENA-OWRC01002114-OWRC01002114.1-human-gut-metagenome-genome-assembly--contig:-NODE-2114-length-16542-cov-4.051859_pt1 | contig 16542 bp, 12 predicted proteins | sample MGYA00248268_ERZ651895 | MGnify/ENA primary metagenome ERZ651895 (study PRJEB26924, sample SAMEA4378242) | human gut metagenome | biome: human gut; feature: human-associated habitat; material: faeces...
TCTGCTCTGGCTCGTAGGTGGGGTAATTCCATACTTTATGGACAGTCTTACAGCAATCCTTGGTATGCGAGTAATCTTTGGTATCGGTCTTGGTCTTGTTCAGTCACTTTGCTCGGCACTGATCGTAGAAAATTTTGAAGATCCGGACGAACGAAGCAAGATCATGGGAAATCAGACCGCATTCCAGATGCTTGGTGCTATCATTTTCTCAATTGTAGCCGGAAACCTTGGAACAATTCACTGGAATATCGCATTCCTGGTTCACCTGATCGCTGTTATTTCTCTGATCGCAGCAATCGTTTGTATTCCATATAGAAAACCGCAAAAAGTTACCAATACCGGTGAAAAGATTAAATTCCAGCCGACAGGCATGATGTGGGTATGGTGTATCTCCTTCTTCATCTTCATGATCGCAGGACAGTCCTACTCCAACTTTGCATCCTCAATTATTACAGAGTCCAATCTCGGCGGATCTGCAGCAGCAGGTTATTCCCTGGCATTATTCGCATTAGGCGGACTGATCATGGGATTCATCTTTGGTAAAATTGCAAAAGCCTGCAAAAAACTGACACTTACGGTTGGTTGTGTATTACTGGCAATTTCTTACCTGATTATGACACTGGCTCCAAGTCTTGTAGTTTCTTACATCGGTGCATTTATCTGTGGTCTGGCATTTTCCATCTGTATGCCATGTATCATGACAGGCGCAGGCAACTCCGTAGTAGTGACGTCTTCTGCCATGGCAGTTTCCATCGCAACATGTTTACAGAATGCAGGAATGTCCATTTGTCCGTACATCGTTACACCGATCGGTACAGCATTAAATGCTTCTAATGCAAAATTCACAGCTAATCAGTGGGGAATGATTGCAGCTATGATCATTGTATTAGTATTTGCAGTAGTATTTGCAATTATCAATCTGAAGTCAAAGGACAACTAATAATTATTATATGACCAGTACAACAATCCGAATATACATTGATTTACGCAAATGAGTTCGAAAAAGTATAGAAAAAAAGGAGAAGAAAAATGATCGCAGAAGGAATTACTAAGGCAAACAGACCGGAAGCAATTGAACCTTACGACAAAGTATGGGGTGTTGGTGTATCAGGATTGGATGAAGAAATTTCTCCATTTCCACGTGTCAATAAAATGCTGGAAAAAACAAAAAATGCAACCAGCATGGTAGATACCCAGAGAGCTGTTATTTTAACAGAAGCATATGAGAAATATAAAGCAGATCCGCAGATTATCAAAGTAGCAAAAGCTTTTCGTGATATCGTTTCCAAAGTAGATATCAGAATCGAAGAAGACGAGCTTATCGTCGGAGAAATCGCAGCTCCGGCATGGCATGCTCCATTATATCCTGATTTTTCCATCCGCTGGCTGAGACAGGAGATGGATGATACATCCATTCCGGATTTTTCACAGAGAGCAAACGATGCTTATGTAGTAACTGAAGAAGTACGTGAAGTCATCCGTGAGATTTATCCGAAATGGGATGGTGTTTCCAATGAAGATCTGATCCGTCATGCACTGGATCCGGAAGATGCAAAAGGCAGCTCCCTGATGGGCAACGGCATGTATGCAAATGATCTGTATTCCTACAACGGAATCGGACATATCAGTGTGGATTATTACACATTATTAGCAACTGGTTATGGCGGATTAAAGAAGAAAGTAGAAGCGAAACTTGCAGCCATCGAGGCAGGTGCAGATCCACTGAATGTAAAACGCAGAATTTTCTGGGAAGCACAGTTAATTTCACTGGAAGCTGCCATGACATATTTCAAGAGATATGCTGCATTGGCAAAGGAGCAGGCTGCAGTATGCACAGATGAAGCCAGAAAAGCGGAATTAGAGAAAATAGCATCAAACTGTGAATGGGTTTCTGAAAATCCGGCCAGAGATTTCTGGGAAGCAATGCAGTTATGGTATGGTGCAACCAACCTGATACTGATTGAATCTAATGGACATTCCGTAACATATGGTCGTCTCGACAGAATTATGGCTCCGTATTATGCAGAAGGAAGTATTCCGAGAGAATTTTGCCAAGAACTGATCGAATGCTCTTTTATCAAGATGGATCATTTGAGAAAGATTCGTGGATTTGGAGAGACTCAGATTGCTTCCGGTATCGGCTGGGGTGGAACTGCTCTGAATGTCGGTGGTGTGGGACCGGATGGAGAAGATATCGTAAATGATATTTCCTATATGGTACTGGATGCACATGCACATACACGTATTACCAATCCTTGGATGGGTGTCAGACTGTCTGACAAAAACCCGAAAGAGTTCTGGACTAAAGTATTCAACGTAATCCGTATCGGAACTGGTGAGCCAAAGATTTATAATGATGATAAAGTTATCGAATCTATGCTGAACTACGGAGTACCGATCGAAGAAGCAAGAGACTGGGTCGGCATCGGCTGCGTAGAGCCGGAAGTACCGGGATATTCCTATGGCTGGCATGATGCAGATTATTTCAATACCGCAAAATGTTTCAGCTTCGCATTAAATGGTGGTCGTGATCCGGAGACTGGCGAGCAGATGGGACCGGACTGTGGTACACTTGCAACATTTGAGACCTTCGACGATGTGAAGAAGGCATTTGAGGTTCAGCTGAAATACTGGATTGACCATATGGTATCCTGTATTACCACAATGGATTATGTTCATCAGAAAAATAAACCGCTGCCATATCTGTCACTGCTTGTAAATGACTGTATCGATAAAGGTCAGGATATCAGCTGCGGTGGTGCACGCTACAACTGGACCGGTCCACAGTGTGTAGGACTTGGTACTGTTACAGATTCTCTTGCCACAATCAAACAGCTTGTATTTGAAGAGAAGAAAATTACAGGCGCAGAGCTGGCACAGGCACTGGCAGATAACTGGGAAGGACATGAGGCACTTCGTGCTTACATCAACTCTGATTCTGTTCATCATTACGGAAATGATGATAACTATGCAGATGAGATCGCCCAGTATGTCATGAATACTTATTGTGCATGCTTGGAGCACAGACCAAATGCAAGAGGCGGCGAATTCAGACCTGGCGTTTACTCTGTATCCATTAATGTACCTTGCGGTATGGGCTGTATGGCAACTCCGGATGGACGAGTAGCAGGAGAACCTGTATCTGACTGCCTTGGACCGGCTCATCCGGGTGGAGTTTCCCATGATGTCAGAGGACCGTTGGCAGTTGCAAATTCACTGGCAAAATTGGATCAGGCACGTATCGCAAATGGTGTAATTCTGAACTGGAAATTTACGCCTGATACTTTAAGTGGAGAAACAGGTTTATCCAACTTCATGAACCTGATGCAGGGATATTTCCATAAAGGAGGTATGCAGTCACAGTTTAATGTTACAAATAAACAGATTCTTCAGAAGGCTCAGAAAGATCCGAAGAAATACAAAGATCTGATGGTTCGTGTTGCCGGATATTCCGCATTCTTTACAGAATTAAGTCCGGAACTTCAGACAGATCTGATCGGAAGAACAGAATTATCATTCTAATATAACCTTATTCTTTCTTGACAAAAGGAAAATGCCTCAAAACCCCATCGGCTTTGGGGCATTTTCTAGAATTACATACACGTTCGAAACGAAGTGCAGTGATTCTGAGAAGAATATGTCAGCTGGCGTTGATCGGAATCACATATCAGATTTCGCGAGCGTTTAACTTGAATTATAAGATTTTGAACCTGTCTATATACAGAAAAAGGAGGACTGTTATGGGAGGAAAAACAGGAATTGTATTTAATATACAGAGATTTACGGTACATGATGGTCCGGGAATCCGCACAGAAATTTTTTTAAAAGGATGTCCGATGCGTTGCCGGTGGTGCAGTAATCCGGAAAGTATCAATCCAAAACGGCAGCTTGGATTTTATCCATCCAAATGCATTGGAAAAGATAAATGTGGATTTTGTCTGAAAGCATGTCCGAAAGGCGGTGCACCGCTGGAATTTACGGAAGACGGTATCGTGATCGGCAGCAATTTGCAGTGCCTTTCCTGTATGAAATGCACGGAAGCATGTTTTACACATGCAATCAAATCATGGGGAGATATCATGACGGTAGATGAGGTCATGGATGCTATTCTGGAAGATCAGATTTATTACGAAAAATCCGGTGGAGGAGTAACTTTAAATGGTGGCGAAGTAGCCGTACAGTGGGAATTTGCACTGGAGATTTTAAAGGCTTGCCGGGAAAAGAATATTAATACCTGTGTGGAGACAAGCATGTATTGTTCATCAGATATTCTGGAAAAATTTTATCCATATACAGACCTGTTTTTTACAGATATTAAAAATATGGATTCAGCGGTACACAAAAAATGGTCCGGTGCAGGTAATGAGTTAATTCTGGAAAACATCAGACAGACGGCACAGGCTGGAAAAAAACTGGTAGTTCGTATTCCGGTTATCCCACAGATTAATGACAGTGATGAAAATATGCGCGCGACGGCGGCATTTATGAGAGACAATCTGGGAGACAGCCTGGTACAGGTACAGTTGTTGCCATACCGCAAAATGGGAATCGAAAAATATAATTCTCTCGGAATACCATATCCGATGGGAGATGACTATAAAATGCAGGAACGCTCCGTGTGGGAGGCAAACCTGCTGAGAATCCGCGATATGCTCCGGGATGAATATCAACTTCCTGTGGAAGCGGGATCCAGTGAGAAAATCAATATAGAATAATATCGTTGCTATATCAGAAAGAAAACAAAGACTCAAAAGCATCAGTTTCAGCTGGTGCTTTTTTGTATTCCATCAGGATGGAAATAACTGCCGGATGTTTGGAACTATTTACCAGATCAATGGCTTCTGTCAGTGTCTTCGCAGTCAGAAAGGAGTCTTCGCATAAAAAACGGACTGCATCAAGATCTTCCAACAACGCACAGATGGAAACTGCCTGAACGGCATGGTCGGTCAGATAGGTACGAAAATAAGTATTTTTTTCCGGAGACAGATCGGTTGGATAACGAAGTCGGTTTAATGCGAATAAAATTTTATCTGGTATGGAAAGCAGATCATCAAAACACGAATCGTACTCTGAAAAGGAAATGTGTTCGGGTGCGTGATACAGAGACAGTGCAAGTTTTGCCCGACCGCCATTGCGAAAACGGGCAAGATCATCGGAATAGTAGAGGGCGGTTCGGGAATTTTGTACAAATCGTAATGTGACCGATACATGATCCCCGAGAAAACCCATGGGATAATTCCAGAACGGAACCGTTATCTGGCATAAATGCCTGCAATTTTGAAAAATCTGTATTCCCATTTCTTTCAGGCTTTCCGGGAAAACTACTTCATGCAGACTGTTACATCCTGAAAAGGCGTAGGAATCTACGAAAACCAGATGCCCCGGGAACTGCAGACTTTGCATGGAAACACAGTTTTCGAAGGCGTGGCTGTGAATGTGCGTCAGTCCGGATGGAAAATAAACCTGAGTTGCACCCGTGCAATCCGCAAAGGTTGCCTGTAAGATTTGAGGCAGTTTTGGGTAAATCAAAAGTTTTTGCAGGGACTTGCATCCGGCAAAACTGTAAGGACCAAGATATGTGACCTGCGCGGAGGCAGGAAGCATGAGTAAATTTGTACATTGTTCAAATGCATGGGCATAGATGTGTGATAACTGTTCACATTGCAGGATATGCTTTAGCTGTGTGCATTTTTCAAAAGCGCAAGGACCGATACTTTTTAACTTTTTACCGCAGGTTATCTGCTGCAGCATATAGTGGTCGCGAAAAGCACCGTATGCAATTGTTTCAACGGTATCTGGGAGAAGTATCTGCGCAGCGTTGCCACTGTATTCTGTTACGATTTTGTCCTGTACAGAGACCACTCCATGGTGATCTGTGTGAAGAAGGGGGGTATGTGAGAAACAGTTTTCACCGACAAAAAACGGCACCTGTTCCATAGAAAAATCTGTCAGATGTTCGCAGCCGGCAAAGGCAAAATTGCCAAGATGTGTCACCTGCTTTTTTAAAGTGACAGAAGTCAGGTTCTGGCAGTTCTGGAATGCACTGTTTTCAAGTTTTTGCAGTTCTTTTGGACCGTTAAATACGCGCAGTGCAAGGCAACGGCGGAATGCCTGGGTAGAGATCCGCCGGATACTGTCCGGAAGTTGGATAACTTCCAGGTGACAGCAATCGGCAAAAGATTCCACGCCAATGTCCCGGATCCCTTCTTCTATTTTGATGGACAAAAGATCCTGACGGTTTCGAAATGCCATTTTGGCAATGGAAATCACCGGGTGTCCATCTATGACAGATGGAATCACCAAATGGCTGACATTCGGTGAACATCCGGTAATTTCAATTGCATTTTTATTTGTACTGCTGATGGTTGTATAAAAAGTAATTTTCATAATCCGATAGTTTCAATCTTCTGCTCCAGATCCTGCTGGCGTTCAAAATAGAGTAAATCCTTGTTGTGAGCAAAATATGCATCACAGCCAAATTGATTGATAAAGGTGACACAGTCTTTATTCCCGGTTAGTGAGGATACAGCTATCAGAATTTCGTTTTCATTCCCATAGGTTTCTTCGAGGAAACGAAAGAGATGCTGCAGTTTGTCTTGTATCCGGAGTACATCCTGTTTGAAAAGTGCAGTATCTTTGCAGAATAATGTTTCAAGCACAGTAAAGTCGGAAGAATCATTTGAAACAAGCTGCTTTTCATAAGAAACCAGAAATTCAAGCTGATCATAATATAAATTCTTTTGCGCTGTTGTAAGTAATCCTTTTTCCTGTTCGGTCAGATACCATTCCCGGTTTCGTGTGATCTGAGCAGACAACACAGGCCGACATGATCTGCCGGCAACGGATTGCTTCCTGATATCAGACAGATCTCCGGTCACCTGTTTCAGAACTTTCTGCCGATGGTTGTTTTGCCGGATATCTTCAGAAACATTGTCCACCAGGATATTTACAAGGGACATGCGTTCATCGAAACGGGCGGCTTTTGCCTGCTTCTGCAGTGTGTCCGTCCAGTAACCGGAGAGGATATCGTTAATCTGATACTTACTTTTGTATTTATTGTAGAGTTCATAGTAAATGGCAAAGTCCTTCGAAATATTCTGAGATTGAATATATTGTTCCACCATGATTTCCGTCACAGGGAGGCTTAACGTCTCACTGATATGAATCATGTCTGACAGATCCTCCCAGGCCCGTGGAGTGACAATCTGTTTTCCATCGACGGTTGTCTGGACCAGATAGAAGTCCTGTTTTTTCACATCAAGATAACTGAGGATGGCATTGTGGATTCCGGCATTTACAGCATACTTTCGCCATACAGTATAATCCGGTTCCGCATGCATCACTTTCAGACGATCCATTGTTACGATATCGAATTCACGCACAGAGTTGTTATATTCCGGAGGATTTCCGGCTGTCACTATGATCCACCCCTCAGGAACGCGGTGCTGGCCGAATACTTTGTACTGAAGAAACTGCAGCATGGCCGGAGCCAGTGTTTCTGATACACAATTTATTTCATCCAGAAAAAGAATGCCCTCTTTATATTGTGTCTGTGTCATTTTTTCGTAAATGGCAGCAATAATCTCACTCATTGTGTATTCCGAAATCCGATATATGTTCCCTTCAAATTCTTTTTCACTGATATAAGGAAGCCCCAGAGCGCTCTGTCTGGTATGATGTGTCATGGAATAGGACAAAAACCCGATGTTCAGTTCCTGACAGATCTGTTCAATGATTGCAGTTTTTCCAATTCCTGGTGCGCCGACCAAAAAGACCGGACGCTGTTTGTTCTGTGGAATCATGTATTCTCCATATTTATTTTTACTCAGATATACCTGTACCGTATATTTGATCTGTTCCTTGGCTTCTTTGATATTCATAAAACGTCCCCTCGTATTTTCGGTTTTATTTGTGCATGCACGGGATCTTTTTTTTAAAACAAGCTATTCTTTCTGGTTTTTGGCAGCGGTCTGTTGCATTAGTGCAGTATTGCGCAGAATCATAAATGGGAGATTCAGTTTGTTTTCTTGTAATTCTAGGACATAGTCATAGAACAGACGCAGTGTATCACGAGAGTAAGTCAACAATTCACATCGCTGATATGTTTCGATAGAAATAGCTCCTTTGTAGTCTGCCATACTGCTGAGCGGTCGGCTGTAGAGCTGCAATGATGGAAATTCCTGCATAACCTGCTCGGACCATGCAGTCATAATATTCATGATTTTTTTTGTCAGTACACGGTTTTCTTTGCCTGGATAGTGTGCCTGCTCCATGAATTCATCTAAATGAAAGCCACACATCATATACAGATATTTTAATTCGATGAGATTCATGCCTTTTGCATCTGCAATCAGCAAATCGCTGAGATAAGAATCGACCAGTTCCTCGCACCAGGCATCAAACTGAGCCTGACGCATGATCAGAAAGGTATCAGGGTCATCCTGACAGGACGCACGTCCTTTCCCCTTGTTGACACAGTCAAACATGGCCCATTCAATTGCTATGATTTTCTGGATTTTTTCTTCTTTGGACACACAGTTCGTACATGTTTTTTCTGATGGCATTGATGTTCCTCCTTTTTGGACTTTATGTGCAATGAGAATCTTTGACTTAGAAGAGTCTGCACGTATATTTTCCTTTAGAATTATTTTACCGAAAAGGCGTTGGATGCTCAATTTTGAAAATGCACAAAGAGAGTTCTTTTTTTTACACTTTTGCATAATGTAGGAATTGTTTATTCGTTATATAGTAGAGAAAAAGGAACGGAGGGACTGTACAATGAGTAAAAAAATTCTGATTATCGGCGGAACATACTTTTTAGGCAGGGTATTTTCAATTCTGGCTTACAGGAAAGGGTATGAGTTGACTTTTATCAATCGGGGACGGTTTTCTATGAAAAATCTGGGAGAGCATGTACGGGAATTTGCTTGTGACAGACATGACAGCAGTCGGTTGCAGACATTGAAGCTGGAAAGTGTTTATGATGTGGTCGTAGATTTTTGCGCTTATATGCCGGGAGATATACAGACATTGTGTGAAGCGCTTCCATGCCGTTTTATACAGTATATTTATCTGAGTACGGCAGATGTGTATGAACGGCTTCCAGGCATGCGGACAGAAGGATCTCCGTTGCAGTCAGAAGAACCTTCAGATGAAGTAGGATTGTATACCTATCGAAAAATGCTGCTGGAACAAGAATTGAAGGAGATGCATGAGAAAGAGTGTTTCGCATATACGATTTTGAGACCGGCCTTTGTATTCGGACCGTATAACTATGCTCCGCGGGAATCCTGGTTTATCCAACATATCATACAGGATCATTTCGCCTATTATCCGTCGGACAGCACCGGACAGTTTCAGATGGTTTATGTCAAAGATGCAGCTGAGGCAATTATTTGCTGTATTGAAAATGAAAAAAGCCAGAATAAAAGTTATAATATCTGTGCACCGGAAATTCTGGATTATCGATTGTTTCTGGATGAACTGAAAAAGGCCAGTGGGATTGTATTTGAAGAAAAACAGGTTACAGTTGCCCGTGCATTGGCGGCAGGAATTCCATTTCCGTTTCCATTGACAGAGGAAGAAAGTGAACTGTTTGATGGATCGAAAATAACCAGAGAACTCAACATTTCTTATACAGCATTTTCGGATGCCCTGTTGGCAACTTACAATGCCATGAAGGGAATTTACCAGTAATTTCAAGCACACTCTAGTGCATCCGTCGAAATTCAAGCGGAGTCATTCCGGTTGCTTTCTTAAACATGGAGATAAAGTGACTGGTATCGGAAAAACCGGTCATGCTGGCGATATCCTGCACTTTGAGATAAGCGTGTACCAGCAAAAGCTCTTTTGCTTTGTTAATGCGGTACATAGTCAGGTACTCGTAGACGGAGCAGGAGAAAAAACGTCGGAACAAGCGGGACAGATACTGTGGTGAGACGAAGACTTTTTCACTCAGTGCCTGCGCAGTCAGATCTGTGGAAAAATGAGTTTCTATTTCCTGCACAACAGGTACAATGTAACGTTGATACAGCGGATCCTGCATAGGGGCATGGCCATTGACCTGGTCTGTGAAATTTAAAAGCAGGCTGTAACAGCTGGCAGACAGATATTTTATGTCCTGTTGTCCGTGAAGCGAAATTTCATTCACACATTTTGAAATCAGGGATGCAATTTGCAGCCCCTGGTCTTTTTCTATCCAGATGACAGGTCTGTTTTGCAGCATGGAAGGGAGGCTTGCCTCCAGTGTGCCTGTAAAGGTGGCGAAGGCTGTTTGCCATGTATCGGAAATTTTTCGATAGGAATGAGGAATGGAAGGTGCGATCAGAAAACCTTCATTTTCCTGCAATTCGTAAGTTTTTCCCTGAATTTCTACCTGACCGCAGCCCAGTTCGGTCTGCAGATAGTGATAGTGCGGATATCCTTCCGGGCGTAGGGTTGCTTCTTCCGGCCACTGATTTCCAATGGAATCAAACATAAATGGTGCATTTACCAGTGTGTTTCGAAAATAAATTGGCATTTGAGTAATCCTTTCCACATCAGAACCTCCGAAATGCGGTTCCGGTGCGTTTATATTTCTGTAACAGACAGGTTGAGCAGCATTGTATTTGCAGATACAGATACAAAGAGTTGCCATAAGCTGTCAAAGAGTTTCCAAATGTTATATTTTTTAGTTGCACATATTATACACCTGAAGGGAAAAATCTGCTATACTGAATCATATCATATAGTTGAGAGACAGCGGTGTGGTTTGTGTTCCGGAGTTTTTTGGAACAGATTCCATGTGTGGGCGCGTTATATAAAATGAGGAGGAGAAGGAAACCTATGAAACAGTTTGATTATGCAAAAGTAAAAGATCCGGAGTATTTCCGCGATGGCCGTCTGGATGCACATTCTGATCATGTGTATTATGCATCGGAAGAGGAAGTATGGGATAAAGAGACTTCTTATCGTGAGTCATTAAACGGACTCTGGAAATTCCAGTATGCGAGAAATTATGAGAGTGCGATTCCGGGATTTGAAGCAGAAGATTACAACTGCAAAGACTGGGAAGACATCTATGTACCGGCACATATTCAGATGGAGGGATATGATGCACCACAGTATGCAAATGTGCAGTATCCGTGGGAAGGACATGAGGATATTCATCCGGGCGAGATCCCGACACATTTTAACCCGACGGCAAGTTATGTAAAATATTTTACCGTTCCGGAGCAGATGAAGGGAAAACGTTTATTTATCTCCTTCCAGGGAGCAGAAAGCGGACTGGCTCTGTGGCTGAATGGAAAATTTGTGGGCTATAGCGAGGATTCCTTTACACCGTCCGAGTTTGAACTGACTGAGTATGTAAAAGAGGGCGAAAACAAACTGGCAGCGCAGGTATTCAAATGGACTGCAAGCAGCTGGTGTGAGGATCAGGATTTCTATCGTTTCTCCGGTATTTACAGAGATGTATATCTCTATACCGTTCCGGAAGTACATGTAAATGACCTGCGTATCCGTGCAATTCCGGAAGAATCTCTGCAGACCGCAGATCTGGAACTGGTGACAAAGACTTGGGGCAGTGGAAAACTGAAAGTGGTTCTTTCCAAAGATGGTGAAACCATTCTGGAGGACGAAAAAGAGATTTCCGGTGAAGATACATTTTCATGGAAAATTGACGCTCCGGCACTCTGGAGCGCAGAAGATCCGCAGTTATATGATCTGGGACTGACCGTATCCGATGCAAATGGAAATGTGCAGGAGATCATTCCACAGAAAGTCGGCTTCCGTCGTTTTGAAATGAAAGACGGCATCATGACATTGAACGGAAAACGTATCGTATTCAAAGGTGTAAATCGTCATGAGTTCAGTTCTGTCAGCGGTCGTCACGTATCCGAGGAGGAGCTGCGCAAAGATCTGACAACCATGAAATTAAACAATATCAATGCCATTCGTACCTGCCATTATCCGGATATGTCTAAAATCTACGAGCTGTGCGATGAGTTTGGTCTGTACATGATCGACGAGACAAACCTGGAATCCCACGGTTCCTGGGATGTGGCAGAGATGACAAAAGACTTTACCTACACCGTTCCACACAACAAACCGGAATGGCTGGAAATGATGTTGGATCGTGCAAATTCCATGTATCAGCGAGACAAAAACCATCCGGCAATTCTGATCTGGTCCTGTGGAAATGAGTCCTTCGGCGGAAAAGATATTTTTGAAATGTCACAGTTATTCCGCAGAGAGGATCCGACCCGTCTGGTTCATTACGAAGGTCTGTTCCATGACCGCAGCTACAATGACACCAGCGATATGGAAAGCCAGATGTATCCATCTGTTGAGTCCATCAAAGAGTTCCTTGCAAAAGATGACAGCAAACCGTTCATCTGCTGTGAGTACACACATGCTATGGGAAATTCCTGCGGTGCAATGCATAAATATACTGATCTGACCGATACAGAGCCAAAATATCAGGGCGGATTTATCTGGGATTACATCGACCAGTCTATTTACAAAAAAGACCGTTACGGCAAAGAGTTCCAGGCATACGGCGGCGATTTTGGCGAGCGTCCGACAGACTACAACTTCAGCGGAAACGGTATTGCATACGGCGGTGACCGCGAGGCTTCTCCGAAGATGCAGGAAGTAAAATTCAACTATCAGAACATTACTGCGAAAGTAAGCGAAGATAAAGTAACCGTCATCAACAAGAACCTGTTTGTAAATACAGATATTTACAGTGCAAAAGTAACACTGGCAAAAGATGGAAAAGTTGTTTGTACAAAACCGCTGGCAACTGCAGTTGCACCGTTAAGCGAAGAAACCTATGATCTTCCGATTGCAAAACAGGAGCGTCCGGGCGAATATACCGTAACCGTATCCTTCCATCTGAAAGCTGATACAGTATGGGCAAAAGCAGGACATGAAGTAGCGTTTGGTCAGTATGTATACCAGGTAGAAAAAGCACCGGTTGCATGCACAGAGGAAATCGAGATCATCCGCAGCACACACAACATCGGTATCCGCGGCGCACATTTTGAAGTATTATTCTCTGTATTAAACGGAGGTCTGGTATCTTATAAATATGCAGGTCGTGAGATGATCGAGTCCATTCCGAAACCAAACTTCTGGCGTGCACCGGTTGACAACGACTGTGGAAACCTGATGCAGATGCGTTATGCACAGTGGAAGATCGCAAGTATGTATCTGAACCACAAGGACTACCGTCAGGGCATCTATGTAGGTGGCAACCTGCCACAGCTGGAAGTGAAAGAGCATTCCGCAGTGGTATCCTTCACTTATGTAATGCCGACCACACCGATGGCAGAATGCACACTTTCCTATGAAGTATTTGGTGATGGACGTGTAAAAACAACACTTACTTATGATCCGGTCAAAGAACTGGGCGATATGCCGGAGTTTGGCGTAATGTTCAAGTTCAATGCAGATTATGATCATGTAGAATGGTACGGACTGGGCGAGGTTGAGACTTATGCAGACCGTAAACATGGTGCAAAACTTGGTATTTACAAAAACATGGTAGCTGACAATATGGCTCATTACATGGTTCCACAGGAGTGTGGAGCAAAAGAAGAAGTACGTTGGGCGAAAGTAACAGACCGCAAGGGACGCGGAATGTTATTTGAGATGGATCCGGAAAATGGTCCGATGATGTTCTCGGCACTTCCGTATACACCACATGAAATGGAAAATGCAATGCATCCGTATGAGCTTCCGGAGGTTCATTATACGGTAGTACGTGCGGCGAAAGGTCAGATGGGTATTGCAGGTGATGACAGCTGGGGTGCACGGATTCATGAGGAATATTTGCTCAAAGTCGATGAAAAAATGACATTTAGTTTCGTATTTAAAGGGTTATAAAAATTCTTTGTTTCCTTATTAATTTAATGTGAATCAACGGTAGGTTGTGAAAAAGGTCTCCGTCAATTTTGTCTCTGCAGCTAACAATCGCTTGCTGAGAAAAAATTGTCGGAGACCTTTCTTTTACGGTACAATGCTGTCGAAACGATTTTATAAAAAATTGTAACGTTTTTGATTCCATGGGGTCTAATTTATAGAAAACAAAATCATGATGAAGTTTTTTTGGGGGTGAATACAGATGAGTGAACATGAAATCAGTCAGGATATCCTGATCGCAGAGTATGAAGCGGTATATTATTATGTGTTATCACTTTGTCATAATTCATCCGAAGCAGAAGATATTACACAGGAGACTTTTTGTCGGGCGTTGTATAAAAAGACGGAGTTCAAGGGGAATTCCAGTATCTATACCTGGTTGTGTGCCATTGCCAGAAATATCTGGTTGAAGGAGATCAAAAAAGAGAAACGCAATGTGTCGGATGAGGTTCTTTTCAGAGAATTGGAGTGGAACGGCGAGACGATTGAGTCAATGATCATAAATCAGGAAACGCTGAAATCCATTCACAAAATTCTTCATACAATGGACGAACCGTACAAAGAGGTGTTTTCTCTGCGGACGTTTGGCGAGCTTCCATTTCGGGATATTGCGGATTTGTTTGGAAAGTCAGAGAGCTGGGCGAGGGTTGCGTATTATCGGGCAAAGCAAAAAATATTAGATCAATGGAAGAAAGAAGGTGACTTTTAGTGTCTGAAAAGAATAACAGGAATCAAATTTCCTGTGATATGGTTCAGGATTTGCTGCCGCTGTATCAGGATGGACTTGTTCGCGATAAGACAAAAGATGCAGTGTGCCAGCATTTAGAACAGTGTTCCGCATGTAGACATGTATATGAACAGTTGAAAATGCCTGTTGCCTTAGAAAAAAATGAGACAGAACAGGGCGTGGAACGGTTTCAGGCTATGGTGAAAAAGAACCGGGAAATTGTGAGAAATAAAATAGCGATTGCTTGTGTGATTTCAGCAGTAGCTGCATGTGTTATCTGTTTTATTGTATTATGTGTACCTGTCATTCCTTCAAATGAAAGTAATATGAGAGTCAGGGATGTATATTGCGTGAATGAGGACGGAGTGCAAAAAGTATATATAAATTGTCAGTGGCCGGATAGCAGGAGAAGTGCAATTTACAGACCTTCATTTGTATTGAACGAAGATGGTTCTGCAACGATGAAGACTGCAAAAGAGTATAAGCTGACCATAGCGGACAAAGTGAGCGGTCGTGCGGAAACCTATAATAATGAATTTTATGGAAGTGCATATGTGGAATTGGATACTCCGTGTAAAAGCATTATTTATGATGGAAAACAGATATGGTCGGAAGAGGACTATAACAGAGAAATACCGGAATATGTCTATGATTGAGTTGAAGATGAAAAACCGGTAAGTTATAATAGTGGCATAGAATACAGAGGTTTCTAAGGAGATGTGGCTAGTATGATTGGATTTAGCATTATGACATGGTTCATTGCGGTAATTATGATAGGGTTGAGTATTTCCCTGCTGAAAGGAAATTATACTTTTGTTCATGGTAACGTATTCGATAGAACAAAAGATAAGGCAGGGTATGCTAAAAAATTAGGAAAGCCTGTCTTGTTACTTGCAGTTGGAATTGCCATTTCTGGAGTGCTTGCAGTTGCATTGCCGCAGGAATATGCTATGACGATTGTAATCATCTTTTTATTATTAGTGGTGGCAGTAACGATCGGTCTGTTTTACAGAGTGGATAAGTATTTTCGTAAATCCTTGTTGGAATAAAAATTGAAATATATTACGACTCTTTTCTGCCAACAGGCGGATGTAATCCCCCACAGTCAGATCTGTTCGGAACTGGATTATGCATCGGGGTATCACTGGTGCTGGGAATTGTTCTGTCCTGCGCTTACAGTTATAAAACGCGGCACAACGGAAGTTTTGTCCGGACGCTTGCTATTTTACCGGCAGCCAATCCAACACTTGATGGTTTTAGAAATACAGGTACAACGGTAAATGAAGATATAAATCCCGCAAGTATGGAACAGTACCATGCGTTATCAGAAAGTGTGGCAGATGAAATTTTGGAAAAAACCGCTTATATATGCAGTGATATTTGGTGTGGTGCTGATGGGATGTAATACCTATGTATTGCCTGATAAATAGAAAAACATTGTTTCAATCTCAATTTACTGTTAAAATAGGTAAAAATAACGACAAAAAATTAAGAGGTATGAAATGATTAAATTTACAGATGTTTCCTTCGGCTTTCCGCAGAAGGATTTATATAACGAGATTTGTTTTGAAATTGTCGAGGGTGACCATGCGGCGCTCATCGGCAGTAACGGCACAGGAAAGAGCACACTGATCGACATGATCATCCACACGGATGAGTATTTATACGATGGCAAAATTGAAAAAGACGAAGCAGTGCGCATTGGTTATATTCCACAGTTTGTAAAGCATGAGACAGAGGACATTTCTGCTTTTGATTTTCTGGCAAAACCATTTGTCGAGCTTCAGCAGAAATCAGAAGCAATCTGTGCGGAGATGGAGACGGCAGAAGATATGGACGAGGTGTACGGCCGTTATCAGAAAGTGCTGGACGAGATGGACGCCATTGACGCATACAATTATGATTCCAAT
>ENA-OWRC01002120-OWRC01002120.1-human-gut-metagenome-genome-assembly--contig:-NODE-2120-length-16533-cov-2.671319_pt1 | contig 16533 bp, 19 predicted proteins | sample MGYA00248268_ERZ651895 | MGnify/ENA primary metagenome ERZ651895 (study PRJEB26924, sample SAMEA4378242) | human gut metagenome | biome: human gut; feature: human-associated habitat; material: faeces...
CACCCGGCCGGCGTACTCCGCCAAACGGACACGGGCGGCCTCCAGCGCCGTCCCGTCCCGGTCCAGACCGATGAGCCTTCCCCCTGCCGTCAGGCGGCGGAGGATCTCCAGTGAGTGACCGGCCCGGCCCAGTGTGCCGTCCAGATAGACGCCGTCGGAGCGGATGGCCAGCGCCTCCAGACACTCGTCCAGCAGCACCGGCTTTTGGCCGTAGGCCTGATCGGCCTCGGCATTGCGGTCAAACGCCATCTCTTACAGCCCCATTTCTTCCATCGCCTGCTCCAGTGAACCGGAGGAAAAGGCCTCCTCCTCCAGCTCGGCCCAGCGCTGGGCGTTCCAGATCTCCACACGGTTGAAGATACCGGCCACCACCACTTCCTTTTCCAGCTTCGCCCGCTGGCGCAGGTGGTTGGGAATGAGGATGCGGCCCTGTGCATCCGGCTCGCAGTCCGCCATGTATGCAAACATCAGCCGGAGCTTTTTCACGTCGGTAAAGTTGCGCTCGTCCAGCTTTTGCTGGAACTTCTCCCACTCGGTGTCGGAATAAACGGACAGGCAGCCGTCCTGCCCCACCGTCACGTGGAGGGTATCTCCCAGCTGCTCCCGTAGCTTGGCAGGGATAAACAGGCGGCCCTTGGCATCAATATTGTGAAAATACTGGCCTGTCATGCCTGTTTCACCCCTTTCCCGCAACTTTTTCGGCAAATCTCAGCGTTGTGGGCAGCTGCCCCACTTCAGGGAATGGCCCTCCACTTTGTGGGCTTTTGCACCACAATCATGGGTAAACGCACCATAATTCCCCACCGCTACGTTGAGTATACAGGATTTCTCCGCCGATTGCAAGTACCATTTTCCCGGCTTTTGTAAGCAAAACCCGTGGTTTTTTTCATTATTTCCATCATTTTCTCCGTTTTCCAGAACATTCGTTTCAGTGCCGAAAGAGGCAAAAATGGCAGGCACTATATATAGTACCCGCCATTTTTTATTACTACAAGATATTCGCCCGTTTTCTTCCGCAAACGACAGAAGGGACAAGCTCTCACCCGTCCCTTCTTGCGCTATGTGGTTTTTCAATAAAATTGCACAAAAATCAGCCGAAAATTTCGTCAAGCATTCTCATCGTTCTGGGGTTGCTCCGAGGCGGATCTCCGCTCCCGCAGCTTCTCCTGATTGGCCTGCATCTGCTCGTTGGAGGTGGCCCGGAACCGGACACGGGACTCCTTCACCTCGTCCAGCGCCGCCTGAATGGCCTCCTCCGTCCGGCGCAGAGCGTCCTCGGTGTAGGTGTTGGCCACGTGGTACAGCTCCTTGCTGCGTTCCTCGGCCCGACGAATGATCTCGGAACTCTTGCGGCGGGCCTGCTGCAGGGTCTCGCTCTCGGAGACGATGACCTTGGCGTCCAGCTCCGCCTGACGCAGCATCTTCTCCACTTCCTTCTTGGCGGAGGACACATACTCCTCCCGTGCCCGCACCAGCTCCTGCGCCTTCTTGATCTCCAACGGCAGCTTGGCCCGGATATCGTCCAGCAGATCCAGTGCCTCATCACGGCTGATGACGCACTTATCCGAGCTGAAGGCCGCACTCTTGGCCTCGTCGATCATGCTGTAAAGCATATCCAGCAGTCGCTGCACATCCTTCTCTTCCATAAGGTTTACCTCCCTTTCAGTTCCTCCGCCACCGGGGCGGGAACATATTTCTCCAAAGGCTGGCCGTACCGGATCATCTCCCGCACCATAGTGCTGCTGAAGTGCTGATAGGCCGGACTGGCCGGCAGCAGCAGCGTCTCCAGCTCCGGACAGATGCCCCGGTTGATGGCCGCCTGTTGATACTCCAAATCAAAATCCGTGGTGTTGCGGACGCCCTTCACCAGAATGCCCGCTCCCTTCTGCCGGGCGTAATCCGCCAGCAGGCCGCTGTAAAGCTCCGCCTCCACATTGGGCAGGTCCGCCACCGAGCGGCGAATCAGCTCCAGCCGCTGCTCCGGGGAGAACATGGGCTTTTTGTCGCAGTTCACCATGACACAGACAAAGAGCCGGTCAAAGCAGGGGGCGCTGCGGCGGATGATATCCAGATGTCCCAGCGTGATGGGGTCAAAGCTGCCGGGATAGATGGCTGTTTTCATGTGGCCTCGTCCTCGTTTCCGCTGCGGTGATACACCGACAGCCTGATCTTTCCGTAGCGGTATTCCCGATACAGGCGATAGGGCGCCGGAAGCTCCGGCAGCACCTTATCGGCGGCGCTCTCCGCCACAATTATACCATGCTCCCGGCAAATGTCAAACGAAGCGATGGCGGTAAGGGCCTGCTCCAGCAGGTCGGCGGCGTAGGGCGGGTCCAGAAAGATCAGGTCGAACTTCTCCCCGCTTTTGAGATACGCCAGCGCATCCCCGGACTTCACTCTGGCCCGATCGGTAAAGCCGCACAGGGCCAGATTCTCCTGCACCAGACGCACGGCGTCCGGCCGCCGGTCCACGAACACTGCCTCCGCCGCTCCACGGCTCAGGGCCTCGATGCCCAGCTGGCCGGTGCCGGCAAAGAGATCCAGCACCCGGCGGCCCTCAATGTCAAATTGGATGATGGAGAACAGGCTCTCCTTGACCTTGTCGGTGGTGGGACGGGTCTCCATCCCCTGCAGCTCCTTGAGCCGCCGACCTCTGGCCGTTCCTGTGATGACTCGCATGGCTTACACCTCCGGATCGAAGCACTCGAAGATGACGAGGTTCCCCGCCTGCTCCGCAGCTTCCATTTCTTCCTTCGCTCGGATGGTCCAGTTGACCTCCTGTACATGATATACTTTATGGCACAGCCGCAGGCACAGATTCTCCCGGTCGGAGAACCGATAGGCGATGAAATCCGGCTGGGTAGCCACGTTGGTCAGCAGATTCCCCAGCAGCCACATGGTAAGCCTTCCGTGTCCGCCGCCGGACTCCCCGTGGTGCAGGAACTGCTCCGACAGCTGGCCCCGGACGATGAGAGGTCGATGTTTTTTCAGCCACAGGATGCACCGGGGGTCGAAGGACTCGATGCAGTAATTCACCCGGAACCGGTCCAACATGGTGCAGGTGGCCTCCGCCAGCTGGGCATGGTTGCCCCGCTCCGCCTTCAGCTCGATGATGAGGGGCGTTTTCCCCTGAAACAGGGGCAGCACCTCCTCCAGAAGGGGGATCTGCTCCTGCGTCCCCTCCAGACGGTACTGCTTCAGCTCCTCCGCCGTCAGGTCCTCCACCAGAACGTCCGCCCCGGCGGTGCGCTTGAGACTGGCGTCGTGGATCACCGCCAAGCGGCCGTCCTTCATCAGATGGACGTCCAGCTCGGCACCGTAGCCGTGTTCAATGGCACGGCGGAAGGCCGCCATGGAGTTTTCCGGAATATGGGGCTTGTCGTGGTAGCCCCGGTGGGCGTAGCGGTACTGCCGCAGCAGCTTCCAGCCGGGATGCTCCCGGCGGCAGCGCAGCATCAGCAGAAACAGTTCCGCCAGAATGATCAGTACCAGCAGTACAATGACAACAGGCATTTGGCGTCAGTCCTCCATTTCATCCAGAGCTTCCAGCCCCCGTTTGACCTCTGGCTTGCTGTCGCCGTGGCGGACGAACAGCATGGTCACAAAGGCCAGCGCCGTAAACACGGCGGCATAGGGGAACAGCACGTGCATTCCCATGCGGTCCATCAGCAGGCCGGAGAGCATGGGCGTGGCCACCTGCGCCGCCATGGAGGCGGTGTAGTAAAAGCCGGTGTACTTGCCCACGTTGCCGCCAGAGCACATCTCCACCACCATAGGGAAGGAGTTGACGTTGATGGTGGCCCATGCGATGCCCGCCAGAGCGAACATGGCGTTCATGAGCATGGTAGGACTCTCGGCGCTCATGAAGGAGGCGGTGGTGAAGGCGGCGGTCAGCATGACGACGCCCGCCAGAATGGTCTTTTTCCGGCCCACCTTGGAGGCGATGAAGCCCACCGGCAGGTAGGAGATGATAGCCGCCGCCTGAGCAATAATCAGGGTCAGGTTATAGTCCTTGTGGAGGATATTGCTGGCGTAGACGGAATATTTGCTGGTCACGGCGTTGTAGCCGAAGAACCACAGCACGATGGACAGCAGCAGGAAGATCAGGGACTTCACCTCGTCCACTGACAGCTTCCGTTCGCCGGTGGCGGCCTCCTCCTTATCCTCCAGCCCCAACTCCACCGACTGCTGCTGCATCTCGGCGGCCCACTCGTTCTCCCGCACCGTCAGCATGAACACCACCAGCGCCGCCAGCATGATGGCGGCAATGACGGCGAAATAGCCGGTATAGCTCATCAGGGAGTTGCGAACGGCAGAGGTGGCGAACACCATGCCCAGCACCAGCACCAGGATCCCGCCGGCGGAGCCCATGAGATTGATGACGGCATTGGCCTTGGAGCGCAGAGGCTTTAAGGTCACATCCGGCATCAGCGCCACTGCCGGGGAGCGGAACACCGCCATGGACACCAGGATCACCAGCAGCAGAGCGATGAAAAACACCAGCGTCACTGGGCTTTTGGCGGTGGCGTCCCAAGCGCAGGCCTGCCGGGCCGGCATCACGTAGTTGGTGTAGTCGGGGTTGGTGACGGCGGCACCGTCCACAGTGATCTGGCTGCGGATCTGGGTGAACTCCTCCTTGGTGAACTGGCGGCTGAGCACGAACTTCTGGCCGCCGGGGGTCAGCAGCGTCTCATCCGCCTCCCGGTCGTAGATGGTCTCCAGCGCCGCCGGGTCGTCGATGGCGGCCACATCGGAGATGTGGTGCAGCTGGGCGTTATCCACGAAAGACAGGGCAATGAGCATCACGGCGGCAATGAGGGTACCCACCACGATGAAGGGCGTCCGGCGGCCCCACTTGCTGTGGTGCTTGTCGGAAATGGCTCCAAACAGCGGCAGCATGAACAGGGCCAGCACGTTATCCAGCGCCATAATGGCGCCGGACCATGCCTGACTCATGCCGAACTTGTTGGTGAGGATCATGGGGATGGTATTGTCATACGCCTGCCAGAAGGCCTGGATCAGGAAGAAGGCAAAGCCCACCAGAATGATCCGCTTGTAGTTGAGTTTCATACAGTCTCCTCCAGTTCCCGGTACAGGGTACCGATGTCGGGATACACCCAGGTGGGGTGGATCTGATAGGCGGCGATATCCGCCTGCGTGCCTTCGCCAGACAGGACGAACACGGTATCAATGCCTGCGTTAACGCCGCAGGCGATGTCGGTATAGAGCCGGTCCCCCAGCAGCGCCGTCTGTTCCGGGGAAAAGCCCGTCCGCTCCATGGCCAGCCTCGCCATCTCCGGCTGGGGCTTGCCGATGAAGGTGGGCTCCCGCCCGGTGGCGGTGGTGAGCATCCGGCACACACTGCCGCAGTCCGGCACGGAGCCGTACCATGTGGGGCAGACCCAGTCCGGATTGGTGGCGATGAAGGGGACGCCCCGGTTCAGCAGGATGCAGGCGTCCTCCAGCTTCTGAAAGGTCAGCTCCGTGTCGAAGCCGCACAGCAGCACCTCCGCCTGCTCCCGGTCACGGGTCACAGGGATGCCCGCCTGCGCCAGCTGGTCCATAAAGGACGCCGTTCCCGCCACATAGCAGGTCTTTCCCGGCAGACTCACCCGCAGATAGCGGATGGTGGCATCCACGGAGGTCAGATAATCCTCCCGGCAGGTATCGATGCCCAGCCGGTGCATCTTTTCTATGTACCCCTCCACGCCACGGGAGGAGTTGTTGGTGAGGAACAGATACCGTCCCCCTATGCGCCGGACGTATCGCAGAAACTCCGGCACGCCGTCGAAGAGCTGCTCATCCAGATAGATGGTGCCGTCCATATCCAGCAGGAACAGGCGCTTTTCCCGCAGCTGCGCCACGATCTTCTCTCCTCTCTCCGCAGAAATGCGTCTTTATACAAAAAACCATGCTAAGAATAGCACAAAGCCGCCCCGCTGACAAGTGGGACGGCCTTGTTTTTGGAAATTTTGCAACCCTCAGCTGTTATTCCGGTCAATGGGGCGGTGATGCAGCAGGGCCCACAGGTCCTTGCCGTTGAAGGGGATCAGGGGATAGAGGTACCCTTTTCCGATAAGGGGACGGGTACTGGCGATGAGGGCCAGAATCCCCAGAATACCGCCGATGAATCCCCACCAGTCAAACAGCCAGATGAGCAGCAGCAGCGCCATGCGGCACAGCTTCACGGCGTAGCCCATCTCGTAGCTGTGCTGGGCGTAGTTGGCGATGGCCACGAAGGCCATATATACCAGTACCTCCGGTACCAGCCACCGGGCCTGCACCGCAAAGTCTCCTAAGATCAGTGCTCCCAGCATACTGAAGGAGTTGCTGAGCACGTCCGGCGTGTTGAGGGAGGCCAGCTTCAGCACGTCGATGATGAACTCCACCAGCAGCAGCTGCAGGATCAGCGGCACATAGTACTCGTCCTCGATCAGGAGAAAGTGCAGGCTCTGGCGAAGGGTATCCGGCGACTTCACCAGCAGATACCACAGCGGCGTCACGAATAGTGTAAGAAGCAGCCCGATGCCCCGGACGATCCGCAGATACGTCCCCACCAGCGGCGGGAAATAGTAGTCGTTGACCTCCTCCAGAAACCGGAACAGACTGCACGGCAGCAGCATCACTGCCGGAGTGTTGTCGATCATCAGCAGGATATCCCCCTCCAGCACCGAGGCCGCCGCCACGTCCGGCCGCTCGGTATAGCGGGTCTTAGGAAAGGGATTCCACCATTGGGGCGGGGCGATGGCCTCCGCCACGCTCTCCTGGCTCATGGCGGTAGAGCCCACGTCCATGGCCTCCAGCTTTTTCCGCAGCTGATCCAGCAGCTTCCGGTCCACCCGGTTTTCCATGTAACACAGCACCACGTCCGTCCGGGAACGGGTCCCCACCTGCAAAGACTCCAGCGTCAGCTGCGGATCCCGGATGCGGCGGCGCAGCAGGGCGGCGTTCTTCATGACGCTCTCCCCGAAGCCGTCGTGGCTGCCCCGCAGCACCTTGCTGGTATCCGGCTCCTCCACGGAGCGCAGGGGGAACTGCTTGGCATCCAGCACCACGCCGCCGGAGAAGCCGTCGATGATGAGCAGGGTCTTGCCGGCGAATACCGCCGTCACCGCCTTCAGCCGGTCCGTCTCCACTGCTGCGTCGCAGACGCTGACGTAGCGGTCGGCAAAGGCCTGCAATGTCCCCACGTCCTCCAGCGACGGGATGGGCAGCCATGCGGAGATAGCCCGCTCCAGCACTGTGTCGTCGGCGTAGCCGTTGACCACCCATAGCCTGGCCCGGCGGCCGCCGATCCGCAAGGTCCGCCCGATCATGTCGAAGCTGCGCCCCACCCCCAGCAGGCCGTCCAGCGCCGCCGCCCTTTCGTCAAATGCGTCCTTCACCCGTTTCATGCCGTCTCCTCCGCCTTGCGTTTGGAGGTAGTATGGGAATTTCTGCCGGGGAATATGCAAAAGGAGAGCGCCCACCTCACGAGGTGAGCGTTCTCCGATCCGTCTTCATGTAATGCTGTTACTCTTTAATAGCCTCCAACAGCAGGATAAGCAGTCCTATCAGTACAAATGCATACCCGACATAAATTATGAGGTCCGCTCCCAGTCCAAATGTATAGACAGCAGTTATAATGAGGCCCAAACCAAGTGCGCTTTTGTTTGTCATAGGTTTCTCCTTACTCTCACAGGTTCACAACGGTAGATGCCCCCATAGTTTTATTGGTGTACTCGGAGCATATCACATCTCGTCTATATTTGTCAATGCTTTTATCTAATTATATATTTTTTTCATTCTGGTAAAATATCCGTATGCATATCATTCTTATTTTGTATACATTTCTCAAAATAGAAGTACGTCTCGTCCTCACCGGCGGGGTCCATACAGGCGGCCAGCATATGCCGGGAGGGATGATTCTCCCGGAAGCATTTGGCCGTCACCCGCCGCAGATCCCAGCCCTTCAGGCCCCACGCCAGAGCGGCGGCAAAGGCCTCGGTGCCGTAGCCGTGGCCGGCATAGGAGGCAGCGATGCGGCAGCCCAGCTCCGCCGTGCCGTGGCCGTCGAAGTGGGTGAACACCACCTCCCCGATGCACCGGCCCCGGAGCCGCACCGCAAGGCCCAGCTCCCGCCCGGCGGCGTAGTCCTCCTCCGACGCCTGCAGGAACCACTCCTCCGGGGGATGGGGCTGCTCCTCCCGGTAGTCGTAGCCCCACCAGCGGTTGCGCCGGGCATCCCGGCACAGGGCGGCGTAGTCTCCGCAGTCTGCCGGGGTCAGGGCATTCAGTGTCAGGCGTGGGGTGGTAAGGTGGGGCCGGGGTGGGAAGACGTTACCGGACACCGTCCGCCTCCAGATAGCCCGCCAGCACCTTCAGGGTGTTCCACACGCCGTCCACATGGCTGCGCTCATAGCCGTGGCTGGCGTAGACCCCGGCGCCGATGAGGCCGTGGCGCAGGTCATGGCCCGCCGACAGGGTAGCCTCCACATCGGAGCCGTAGTGGGGGTACACGTCCACCGCATAGTCCGCCCCGGTGCGGCGGGCAGCATCGATGAGCTTGCCCACCACCTCATAGCTGTACGGGCCGCCGGAGTCCTTGGCGCAGATGGATACCTGCCGCTCGGTGCATTGCAGCCCCTCGCCCACGCAGCCCATATCCACGCTGATGGCCTCCGTCACCCCCTGCGGGACATTGGCGGCGCCGCCGTGGCCCACCTCCTCGTACACCGTCACATGGAGGTACACATGGCGCTGGGGGACTGTGCCGGTGTCCTTAAGGTACTTGGCCAGACCCAGCAGGATGCCCACCGACAGCTTGTCGTCCAGAAAGCGGCTCTTGATATAGCCGGAGGCGGTGAGGCGGGTGCGGGGCTCGAAGCACACCACATCCCCCACCTCGACCCCCAGCGTGCGGGTCTCCTCGGCGGACTTCACGTCCTCGTCCAGCACCACCTCGCAGCTGTCGAAGGTGCGCTTGGTATCACCGTACTGGCCGTTGACGTGGATGGAGGCGTTGCACAGCTGGAAGGTTCCCTCCAGCACCCGCCCGCCACGGGTATAGACCCGGACGTTCTCCGCCTCGCCGTTTTCCGCCCGCATCCCGCCCAAGGGCGTCAGGCGCAGGCGGCCACTATTCTTCACCTCTGCCACCATGCCGCCCAGCGTGTCGGCGTGAGCCTCCAGCAGCAGGCCCTCGCCCCGGCCGCCCAGATCCACCAGCACGCCACCCTTGGCGGTGTGCCGGGCGGTATAGCCCAGCTCTTCAAAGGCCCGCTGCACCCAATCTGCCGCACGGGCCGTGAAGCCCGTGGGGCTGTCGATGGCCAGCAGCTCCATGGCCTGCCGGGCGGCGTATTCTGCATAGGTACGTTCCATGATCCATTCCTCCGTATTAAATATATGTGGTATAGCGGTTTTCCTCAGAAGCGGCGCATAAACACGAAGGTCACGCCCATGTTCTCCCGCTCCAGATCCCGGTCCTGCCGCAGATGGGGATACTGCTGCAAGGCCCGGCGGGTGGTCTCATTGAAGATGGTAAACCGTTCCCCCGGCACCACAGCGGCGATGCGCCCCTTCTCCTGCTGGGCCAGCAGATACTTTCGGCTGGCCGTACGGATGCGCCCGCCCTTGCCGGAGGAGCCGTACCCGTGGATCAGCTTCAGCAGCGGCGTGTTCATATGGCGGGCCGCTTCCAGCTCCGCCTCCAGCCGTCGTAGGGCTTCATCCGCCGTGGGCCGTCCCAGCTCCAGATTTAGTTCCCGTGTGATGGCTTTCATCAGCCTCCCCCCTTTTCCCACAGTGTACCAGCCCTGACGCAGATTTGCAACTGCATTGGCCCACAAAATACCGCAGCAGCGGCCCGGCATCCACCGCATCCTCCCGCAGGCGGGCGCCGCTCTGGCGCTCCGGGTGCCATTGCACGCCCAAAATGGGCAGCGTCTCATGGCAGAAGCCCTCGATGGTGCCGTCGGCCGCCTGTTGCAAAAGGCACAGCTCCTCCCCCAGCACCCGCACCGCCTGATGGTGGTTGCTGTTTACCAGCGGGGCCGGCCCCAGCAGCTGCGAAAGCAGTCCTCTGGCCCGTGTGGGGTGGATCAGATCTCCCTGCACCTGCTGGTGTCCGGGGATGCGGGCGTGAAGCGTGCCGCCGAAAAAGACGTTCAGTGCCTGCATCCCCCGGCAGATGCCCAGAATGGGACGGCCGCTGTCGGCAAAGGACCGGATAAGAAAGCTGTCCGTGGCCCCCAGCGTGACCCCGATGTCCCCGCCGCCGGGCAACAGCAGCCCGTCGCAGCCGCAAGCCCGGAACAGGTCCCGGCTCAGCACCGGCTCCGCTCCCGCCTCCGTCAGTGCCGCCAGATAGTTGCCGTACTGGCCGCTTGTCCCATAGAGATAGATCTTCGGTTTCATAGCGATTCCCTCCTCCCTATCATCTCATGCGGCGGCGGAGAAAAATATGCGGCAATATCTGTTGCACGGCGGGAAAATTTGTGGTATGATAGATGGGTCGAAGCCTCCATACGCAGCGGCATCGAAGTGGTCATAACAGGGCTGACTTGAAATTTTTGGAGGCTCCGGCCGTTTTGTCCGCTGAAAATGTCCGCCGCACAGGGCTTTGCGCGGGTTCGGATTTCACAATTTCATATCGTTCTTGCGTGTTTTTCTTGCATTTTTCCAAATGCTCGATTAACATTAAAGATACATGGAGAGGTATCGAAGTGGTCATAACGGGGCTGACTCGAAATCAGTTTGCGAGCAATCGCACATGGGTTCGAATCCCATCCTCTCCGCCAAAAACCCAGTCATATCAAGGCTTTTGCCCATATGACTGGGCTTTTCTTTTCTCTCAAGGTCACATCGGCGTATATGATTTTCGGCAAGAACTCAGGTGTGCCAGCCGGTCTGCCTTGTGTCCGGCAGAGTCAGGATATTGTCCATTACATTTGCCGAGGTGATCTTGGACTTGTAATCCAAATGGCTGTAAATATTCGCCGTCGTGCCGATGTCGCTGTGGCCCAGCCACTCCTGGATTTGCTTCAGAGGCACATCGTTGGCCAGCAGCAAGCTGGCGCAGCTATGTCTGAGGTCGTGAAAGCGAATGTGCCGCAGGCCGTTCTGCTCCAGCAGCTTGCTGAAATTGGCGGTAACGCTTCTGGGGTTGAAGATATTGCCCATGGCATCCACAAAAACATAGCCGTCATACTTTTTGCTGTAGCAATTTCCGCATACGCGCCGATTCTCCTTTTGCTGCTCCCTCAGCGCCAGCAGCTTTTCCCGGATGTTGCTGACCAGCGGCAGGGAGCGCAGGCTGGATTTCGTCTTGGCACGGTCGGCGCAGACGATTTCACATTTGCCGTCTATCTTTGCGTTGGTTACAATGTGCTTAATGGTGATGGTGTCCCGCTCAAAGTCGATGGCGTCCCATTTCAGCCCCAGCGCCTCGCTGCGGCGCAGGCCGTAAAAGGCGGTCATCTGAATCAGCAGGGAGTACGGATGATCCTTGGACGCTTCCAGCAGCCTCTCCAGCTCCTCCTGCCGGTAATAGTCCGCAATGTACCGCTGCCTCTTGGGGCGCTCCACCTTGTCGGCGGGGTTGAAGGGAATCAGGTCCATTTTGACGGCGTATTTCAGCGCCTTGTGGATATTGGCGTGATAGTGGATCACCGTACCGGGCGACACGGTTTTCAGCTCATGCAGATAAAAGCTCTGAATGTGCTTGGCTTGGATTCCGTCCAGCGTCAGTCCGTTGTTTCGGAAATACGGTGCGATCTTCCCCTTTACCATCTGCGTGTAAGAGGAAAAGGTGGTCTTTTCCACCGAGCTGCGGATAATCTCCAGCCACAGCTCCATGTAGTCGGCAAACAGCATATCGGAGGAGATGTCCTCGTTCTCCTTGCTCACAACCGGCGGAACAAAGCTCTTGCGGGTGTCCAGCAGCAGCTTCTCAGCGCGGCGCTTGTTTCCCTTTGCGGGAAGTCCTGTGGGAATCCACGGCTGCCTGCGCTTGCCGTTGGCATCCGTGTAATTCAGCACCATGTAGTAATTGTCATTTTTTATTTGCAGGTGTCCTGCTATCATAAACTCTACCTCCTTTGCGGATAGCACATGAACGGGCACCCTTTGGGGCACCCTCCGTAAGGAAGGTGCCACGGGGCGGCTCTTGTATCACAGTTTTATAAGTTCTCGGAAACGGTGTAACCCTTGTGGTTACGCCGTTTTCTCTTTGTTGCGCTGGGCAAGGTGCTGCTGAAAGGCCTCTTCCATCTCCTCCGGGTTCAGCTCGTGGAGGATGCCCACGCCGCTGTAATAGATGTCCAAAAGCTGTACTCGCTTGCCGTCAAGGTATCTGGGCGCATACACCACGATTTTATCCACGAACTCGTGGATCAGCTCCGGGGTCAGGGCTTTCAGCTCCGTGATCTGCTTGACCTTCTGAATGAACCGCTGCAAGCTCTCGGTCTTATCCGTTTCGGTTTCCAGATACGCCTGCATCTCCGGGATGGCAGCCTTCAGTGCTTTCTGTTCCTCCTCATAGGACAGGGACAGAGTGACGTAGCGCTCGTCAGATAGCTTTCCACTGGCGTTGTCCTCGTAGATTTTCTGAATCAGAGCGTCAATCTCTGCAATACGCTTCTTCGCCTTGGATAGCTCTCGACGCTTGGCTGCAAGCTGCTTTTTCTTATCCTCTGTGTAGCAGTTCATCTGTTTGCGGGCAAATTCTTTCTCAAACGCCTGCACATTCAAGAGGATGCGTTGCATACTCTCCAGAACGATCTGCTCCACCACTCTCTCACGGATATAGTGGGCAGAACAGACCTCGGAGTTCTTGCGGTAGGAGGAGCAGAAGAAATACGCCTGCTCCCGCTTGTAGTTGCCTGTGACGCTGTAATACAGCTTCTCTCCGCAATCGGCGCAATACAGCAGACCTGAAAAGGGACTGACGATACCGCTTTTCGTGGGCCTGCGGCGGTGCTTGCGGAGCTCCTGCACCAAGGCAAAGGTTTCACGGTCAATGATGGCGGGATGGGTATCCCTGAAGATTTGCCATTCCTCCGGCGGGCGCTCGATTTTCTTTTTGTTCTTGAAGGACTTAGTGGTGCTGCGGAAGTTTACCGTATCGCCGCAGTATTCCTGTTTACTGAGGATGTCAGCAACTGTGGCAGAACACCAGTTGTACGGTATGGCGGGTGGCTTGCTGCAATTCCTGCCGATATTGCTCCAATGCTCCGTAGGTGTGGACACTTTTGCCGCTTTCAAGCGTTTTGCAATCTGCGTTGGCCCAAGGCCGTCCACACACCAAGCAAAGATTTGGCGCACAGTCTTGGATGCTTCCTCATCCACGATCCAGCCGTTTTTGTTTTCCGGGTCTTTCAGATACCCATAGGGCGGATTGGTGGTCAGCGGTGCGCCGGACATTCCTTTGCTCTTGAACACATTTCGCACCTTTTGGCTGGTGTTCTTGGCGTGCCACTCGTTGAATAAGTCCTGCATCGGGACAAGGTCGCTGATTCCCTTGGCGGTGTCAATGTTGTCCATAATGGCAATATAGCGAACACCGAGGCTGTCGAAGCCTTCTTCCAACAGCTGACCGACAATCAAGCGATTACGCCCCAAGCGGGAATGATCCTTTACAATCAAGGTGCCGATACGTCCTTTTTCCGCCAGCTCCATAATTTCCGTGAAAGCCGGTCTTGCAAAATTTGTGCCCGACCAGCCGTCGTCAATAAACACACGGGTATTTTTGAAGCTGTTTTCCTGTGCATACTTCTCTAAAATAGCCTGCTGATTTTTGATTGATCCTGACAGGCCGTCCTGCTCGTCGTCACGGGACAGGCGGCAGTACAGGGCTGTGATTTTATCCGGTTGTTTTGTCATAGCTCTCCTTTCCACAGCCGGATATGATTGAATTTGTAGGTGTGCTTATTCTACCATACCCGGCTGCAAACTTCAACGCTTTAATGCGGTGATTTCAAGTCTGTTTTCTGCTTTTTGTATCGTTCAAAACGATACGCTGTACTTTGTCGGTGATATTTTCTCTTGCGTCCTCTTTGAAAAAGGCTCTTACGGCATATACCGTACCGTCAATTTCTCTGATGAAATTCAGCGGCTGTACATAGGCGCTCCGCCGAAACCACGCTATGCGCTCCTGCTTGGTCATTGTCGCAAGGTGGTCTGTAATGCGGTCAAGCTGTGTATGGATTTCGTTATCGGCACTCATCGTGCGTCACGCTCCCTTCTCTGCGCTTTCTTTTGCTGCTGTGCTTCCTTGGCACGGTATTCGTTGGCATAGAGCAAATCCGTCTTTTCCTGTATTTTGGCGGAACGCACCTCAATGGCCTTATTCAGCTTCAGCTGCTTTCGCAAGGTGGTGATCTGTTCCGTTATGCCTGCCTTTTCCTGCCGCAGCGTTTCCTTTTCGGCAGGTGCAGCACGGCGTATCCTGTTTTGCAGTTTGGTGCGGCGGACAATGAGGGCATCCATATCCCGCTGGAGCTTCTCCCGCTCTGCGTACAGGTCGTCAAAGGTTTCAATGCCGTATTTGCCCATATACCGCACCTGCTGGGACAGCTCGTCCAGCTTCCGCAAGTCCTCCTTCAGATACGGGCTGGTGGGCTTATAGTCGGTATGCTTCGGTAAGTACCCCAGCAGATAGCAGTAGTGCAGATACAGCTTGTAGATGTGGCTGGTCTTATGGAACGGGCGGAACCAATCCGAAAGCTCCTGCGGCATTTGGGGCGGGTAGCTGATATATGCCCTGCGGTTGCCGAAGGAGGCGTATCGTCCGAGGCGGATATTCTCCGGTGTCCACCGTTCATCCAGCGTGTCCAGCCTTGTGAAATGCTCATATTGGGGCAATCGTATCCTCCAGTGCCTGCCCGTAAAGTCGGTGATATACCCCTTGCGCCGGAGATAGTCCTCCATATAGTAAGGTGTGCGGCTGAAATCCATTGCCTCCCGTACATCGGCACGGTAGACATTGTAGCGGGTGGGCTTGCCGCTTTTCTCATCCAGCCATACCGGACGGGAGGGGGCTTTGCGGGGCTTTTCAATGACGGACAATCCATACTCCCGGCACAGCCGGTCGGAGATTTCCATCATTCGCTTTCGCTCGGCTTTGGAGTAGTTATATTTGCCGCCGTCCCGAAAAGAAACGGAATTAAAGCAGAAATGGCAGTGGATATGCTCCTTGTCGAGGTGGGTGGTGACGATGATCTCAAAGCGGTCACCCCACATCTCCTTTGCCAGCTTCACGCCAATCTCGTGGGCAAGCTGCGGCATGACCTCCTCCGGCTTGAAGCTCTGGTAGCCGTGCCAAGCGATATAGCCGTCAGTCTTACCGTAACGCTTCTTGGTCAAAATCATCTGCCGCAGAGCGGTTTCCTTCAGGCAGTTGAGGGCGGTGACATACTCACCCTCCTGTGTGGCCTCCGGGCGCTGGACATAGGAAAACACATTGTAGAGGTCTTGCAGCTCCGGCATTTTCGATGCCGTCTTTTCCGGGTTCTCCACATAATCGATGAGGTCTTTCAAACGGCCTTTGATGTGCCAAAGAGAAGTCGTTGCCATCAGATCACCTCCTGCAAGTCCAGCACCAGCCGTTCGATCTCGGCACAGAGTTTCAGGGCGGACGGCTCGTATTTGGCACATTCTTTTAGGTCGGAATGAGCCTTGTATAGTTCGTCCATCAGCCGCCAAAATACATCCGGCGGCTTTGGCTTCGGATAGATACCCCGGCAAAGCTGGCGGACATATTCGCTTTGGGTCAGTCCGCACAGGGCGCTATTTCGTTCTAATTTCTCTTTTTCTTCTTCGGTCAGGCGTACCTTGATACGCACTTTTTCTTCTTCCATTTTGTCATCTCCTTTAGTCAATTTTGCTTTCTTAGCAAGGTTTCAGGGAGGCACGCCCTGAGAGGTCCGCACGCCGCAAGGCTGCGGATCCGGATTGTGGGGGCCACAATCCGATGCTCGTTATTTCTGTGGACAGCACCTCTCGGTCATAGCGGCTTCTTGAAATTGTCATTTTGTCTCCGCTGATTAACGGCGGTCATCGTCTCCTTGGCTTTGCTGCGCCTGTTCTCGGAATAGGGAGCGGTCAGCCGGACGGAGAATCGTCGGCGGTCTATCTCGAAGGCCAGGCAGCCGCACCCATCATCGTCCGTCAGGCGGCAGTGGGCGGGATATTTTGCCGCATAGGCCGTCAGACGATTTTTCAGGTCGGTGTTGTAAGTACGGATGTTGACTGCGCTGCCGGTTTCGTCGAACCATATCTCGGTCAGCTTGTTTTTCTTCTTGATTCCTGTAATCATTTTGAATTTCACCTCATTTCGGATCGCATTTGTAAAAGGCCTGTTTTTGCCGGAAAAAGTCCCGTTCAAGACCGGCAGAATTCACGGATTTTCTAACGGAAACGCCGTAGACGATACGGAGGCCGTTTGGCGCTCCCACAAAAAGAAATCTGCGAAAAATTACGGTCTTGACCGTAAAGCAGCTTTCCCCACAAATAGGAGAAATCACGGGTGTAAAACGGAACTGTTTCTTGAAA
>ENA-OWRC01002137-OWRC01002137.1-human-gut-metagenome-genome-assembly--contig:-NODE-2137-length-16425-cov-23.442028_pt1 | contig 16425 bp, 13 predicted proteins | sample MGYA00248268_ERZ651895 | MGnify/ENA primary metagenome ERZ651895 (study PRJEB26924, sample SAMEA4378242) | human gut metagenome | biome: human gut; feature: human-associated habitat; material: faeces...
CACCCCATTTCCTAAACAGTATACCATACTGTCTAACAAATGGGGTGCAGTTCACGGTAGCAGTGGGAGCTTTTGGATGCTTATGGAATGCAGGGAGCTGGGGCTCAGCGGCCGATCAGCAGATCCCGGCGGCCCCGGCCATTGACGCTGAGGCGGACGGTGCTGCCGCACTGGTGCAGTTTGACCTTGGCATCGGCATCATAGCCCTCCGTCAGCAGGCTCAGGTTCAGGGTGGTGGAGGTCTTTTCGGTCTTGAACACCAGAGTGTTGATGCCGTTGTTCATCATGGTGGTCAGGTCCTCCATGGTGCAGCGGAAGGTAGCCACGCTGGCAGGCACATCCAGGGTCAGCACCGTGCCGTTCTGCCGGGCAGTGTACAGCACCTGGCGGCCAAACAGGCCCTTGACGCTGTAGTTCAGCTTCAGGGTGTCGCTCTCAGCACCGTCGGCACCAATGAGCATGATGTTGCCCTGGATGGCAGGGCCTTCCGGTGCGCCATAGCCGCCGTAGGTGGGGTCCTTTTCGCCAATGGCCACATCGCCGTCGGCACTGATGAGCATGATGTTGCCCTGGATGGCAGGGCCTGCCGGGGCACCGTAGCCGCCGTAGGTGGGGTCCTTTTCGCCAATGGCCACGTCGGCAGCAAATGCGCCTACGCTGAGCATGGCAACGGCACAGGTAGCCACCGCAGCGGCAGCCAGGGTACGGGCAACTTTATGATTCAGCAGTTTCATAAGAAAATCCTCCTGTATTGCAGCCGGGGTCCGGCTGTGTTTTTCATGTTCTATCAACCATGGTTTTTTCTGCGGGGCTCTGAACCAGAACCGCCGCATCTGTCTTGTAAACGAATGCGGCGGCTGGATTATTGCAGGGAATGCAAAAATTATTCAGTTTTTTCTTCTCTGTTCAGGATGGCCATAAACTCCTCCCCGGTGATGGTCTCCTTTTCGTAGAGGAACTTGGCCAGCTGGTCCAGCTTGTCCCGGTTCTCGGTAAGGATCTGCAGAGCCTTGGCGTGCTGGGTCTTTACCAGCTCCACCACCTTCTGGTCGATCTCCCGCTGGGTCTGGGCAGAGCAGGCCAGGGAGGTGTCCCCACCCAGGTACTGGTTGTTCACCGTTTCCAGGGCCACCATGTCAAAGTCCTGGCTCATGCCGTACCGGGTAATCATAGCCCGGGCCAGCTTGGTGGCCTGCTCGATGTCATTGGAGGCTCCGGTGGTAACAGAGTGGAACACCAGCTCCTCGGCGGCACGGCCTCCGGTAAAGGTGGCGATCTTGTTTTCCAGCTCCGTCTGGTTCATCAGGTAATGGTTGCCCTCGTCCACCTGCATGGTGTAGCCCAGGGCACCGGAGGTCCGGGGGATGATGGTGATCTTTTGCACCGGAGCCGAGTGGGACTGCTTGGCTGCCACCAGGGCGTGGCCGATCTCGTGGTAGGCCACGATGCACTTTTCCTGATCCGTCAGGATGGAGTTCTTTTTCTGGTAGCCTGCAATGACCACCTCGATGCTCTCCTCCAGGTCTGCCTGGGTCACGCTCTTGCGCCCGGCCCGCACGGCCCGCAGAGCGGCCTCGTTGACGATGTTGGCCAGCTCGGCACCGGAGGCACCGGAGGCCATGCGGGCCACAGTGTTAAAGTCCACCCCCGGGGCGATCTTTACCTTTTTGGCGTGGACCTTCAGGATCTCCTCCCGGCCCTTCAGGTCCGGCAGCTCCACCGGCACCCGGCGGTCAAAGCGGCCGGGACGGGTGAGAGCCGGGTCCAGGGAATCCGGGCGGTTGGTGGCTGCCAGGATGATGACCCCGGTGTTGCCCTCAAAGCCGTCCATCTCCGTCAGCAGCTGGTTCAGAGTCTGCTCCCGCTCGTCGTTGCCCCCCAGATTGCCGCTGTTGCGCTTCTGGCCAATGGCGTCGATCTCGTCGATAAACACGATGCAGGGGGCCTTTTCCTTGGCCTGCTTGAACAGGTCCCGGACCTTGGAGGCACCCATGCCCACAAACATCTCCACAAACTCGGAGCCGGAGATGGAAAAGAAGGGCACGTTGGACTCACCTGCCACGGCCTTGGCCAGCATGGTCTTGCCGGTGCCCGGAGGGCCCACCAGCAGGATGCCCTTGGGCATGGAGGCACCGATTTCCTCGTACTGTTTGGGGTCATGGAGGTAGTTGACGATCTCCTGCAGGTTCTCCTTGGCCTCGTCCTCTCCGGCCACATCTGCAAAGCGGATGCCGTGGGTGGACTGCACATAGACCTTGGCGTTGGATTTGCCTGCGCCGCCAAACATCATGGCACCGGGGCCGCCGCCTGCCTTTTCCATGAGCTTTTTGTTCATCTGGTTGCCGATGAAGCTGAACAGCAGGATGGGCAGGGCAAACCAGATCAAAAAGCTCAACACCGGAGAGCCCTGCTCCACGATCTCGCTGGAGAACTGGGCCCCGGCATCGTAAAGACGCTGGGTCAGGCCCGGGTCGTTCATCAGGCCGGTCTTGTAGATCTGCTTTTCTTCTTTATCGGTGAACACGATCTGGTTGGACTGGATGTCCACCTTGCCGATGTCCTTTTCATCAGTCATGGACATAAAGGTGCCATAGTCCACTTCTTTGATCTGACGCTCGGTGAACCAGGGCATGACCACAAGGTTGAGGGCCAGCAGCACCAGCAGCACGATGGCGTAGTAAATGGCCAAGGGCTTTTTGGAAGGCTTGACCTCTTTCATGGGAATCCCTCCTTACAAGAATGGGGGCCTGCCGACGCAGCAGAGCCCGGATGTTGGTTGTAGTATAGCACACCCCGGCACCGGGAGACAGCGGTTTGAGGCCATGTTTCCAAAAACTTCGCAGTTTTTTAACAATGGGCCGGGGCTCCGGGGCTTTTCAATTCCGGCACAGTTTGCAGCCCATATCGTGAAAGTATTTCATCTTTGTTGTGAAGGAAACTTCTTGACAGTTTCTGGCAGCCGTGATAAAATGGACCCACTTTCTACAAAGTGCAAATGCGTTGACGGGGATAAAACGATTTTCTTCTGCGTGCAGAGAGCCGCCGGGTGGTGCAAGGCGGGTGCAGAGGGTCTCGGTTACTGGCCCCTGAGCGGCAGAGCTGAACGATGCAGTAGGTTCTGACGGACGCCCACCGTTACAAGGGCAGCGATTCGCCGCAAAAAGCCGATCGTGCAAAGCGGCTGTATCCACAAAAGATGCAGCAAAGAGAGTGGTACCACGGGTGCCCTGTGATAAAACTTACAGGCTCTCGTCTCTCAAGGTTTTCGCCTTGAAAGACGGGAGCCTTTTCTTGTACAAAAAAGTGTAAGAAGCATCAGGAGGACAAAACGATGATGGACGCTACCAAGTACGCTCCGGGTTACTACCCGGTACCTGCCGGCTATGACAGCTGGGTCAAGAAGGATCACATTGAAAAGGCTCCCGCCTGGTGCAGTGTGGACCTGCGCGACGGCAACCAGGCGCTGATCGTGCCCATGAGCCTTGCAGAAAAGCTGGAGTTCTTCCAGATGCTGGTGAAGATCGGCTTCAAGGAGATTGAGGTGGGCTTCCCTGCTGCCAGCGAGACCGAGTATGAGTTTCTGCGGACCCTCATCGAAAAGAACATGATCCCGGAGGACGTCACCGTGCAGGTGCTGACCCAGTGCCGCGATCACATCATCCGCCGCACCTTTGAGGCGGTGAAGGGTGCCCCCCGGGCGGTGATCCATTTTTACAACTCCACCTCTGTGGCCCAGCGAGAGCAGGTGTTCCACAAGAGCAAGGAAGAGATCAAGAAGATCGCCACCGACGGTGCCAAGCTGGTCAAGCAGCTCAGTGAGGAGTACGAGGGCAACTTCCTGTTCGAGTACAGCCCGGAGAGCTTCACCGGCACCGAAGTGGACTACGCCGTGGATGTGTGCAACGCCGTGCTGGACATTATGCAGCCCACCCCGGACCGCCCGATGATCATCAACCTGCCGGTCACCGTGGAAATGAGCATGCCCCATGTGTATGCCAACCAGATCGAGTACTGTGACAAGCACCTGAAGTACCGTGACAGCGTCATCATCTCCACCCACCCCCACAACGACCGCGGCACCGGCGTGGCCTGCGCCGAGCTGGCGGTGCTGGCCGGTGCCCAGCGTGTGGAGTGCTGCCTGTTCGGCAACGGTGAGCGCACCGGCAACGTGGATGCCGTCACCCTGGCCATGAACCTGTACAGTCACGGGGTAGACCCAAAGCTGGACTTTTCGGATATGCCCGGCATCTGCGCCACCTACGAGCGTGTGACCCGGATGCCCATCTACCAGCGCAGCCCCTACGCCGGGCAGCTGGTGTTCGCCGCCTTCTCCGGCAGCCACCAGGACGCCATTGCCAAGGGCATGGCCTACCGCAAGGAGCACAACGAGCACCGCTGGACCTGCCCCTATATCCCGGTGGACCCCCACGACATCGGCCGCACCTATGACGCCGACGTCATCCGCATCAACAGCCAGAGCGGTAAGGGCGGCATCGGCTTTGTGCTGGAACAGAACTACGGCTACAACCTGCCCCCCAAGATGCGCGAAGCTCTGGGCTACAAGGTCAAGAGCGTGTCCGACCACAGCCACAAGGAGCTGAGCGCCACCGAGGTGCTGCACATCTTCGAGGACACCTTCCTCAACCGCCGCAAGCCCCTCAATGTCATCGAGGCACACTTTGCTCAGGTCAACGGCATCACCGCCACGGTCACGCTGGACCTGAACGGCCAGCGCAAGGTGGTCACCTCGGTGGGCAACGGCCGTCTGGACGCCGTGGCCAACGCCATCCAGAGCGCCACCGGCATGGAGTTCCATCTGGAGAACTACTCCGAGCACAGCCTGGACGAGGGCTCCACCTCCCGTGCCGCCTCCTATGTGGGCCTGACCTGGGGCGACGGCACCGTCACCTGGGGTGCCGGTACTGACACGGATATCATCGTGGCCGGTGTCAAGGCACTGGTGAGCGCGATCAATAATAAGTAAAAAGGCTTTTTTAAAAGGAGAGTACCACCATGGGAATGACCCTGACGCAGAAGATCCTTGCCGCACATGCCGGGCTTGCCGAGGTCAAGGCAGGCCAGCTCATCAACGCAAAGCTGGACATCGTGCTGGGCAACGACATCACCACCCCCGTCGCCATCAACGAGTTTGAACGGGCCGGCTTTGACCAGGTATTTGACAAAGAGCACATCGCCATCGTGCTGGACCACTTTGTGCCCAACAAGGACATCAAAAGTGCCACCCAGTCCAAGCAGTGCCGCGAGTTCGCCAACAAATACGATATCCTCAACTTCTACGATGTGGGCCAGATGGGCATCGAGCACGCCCTGCTGCCCGAAAAAGGCATCGTGACCGCCGGCGACTGCGTCATCGGTGCGGACAGCCACACCTGCACCTACGGTGCACTGGGTGCCTTCTCCACCGGCGTCGGCTCTACCGACATGGCCGCCGGTATGGCCACCGGCATGGCATGGTTCAAGGTGCCCTCTGCCATCAAGTTTGTGCTCAAGGGCAAGTTCAGCCCCCGCGTGTCCGGCAAGGACCTGATCCTGCACATCATCGGCATGATCGGTGTGGACGGTGCGCTGTACAAATCCATGGAGTTCACCGGCCCGGGCGTTGCCAGCCTGACGATGGACGACCGCCTGTGCATCTGCAACATGGCCATCGAGGCCGGTGCCAAAAACGGCATCTTCCCCGTAGACGATGTGACCCGCAGCTACCTCAAGGGCCGCAGCCAGCGTGAGCCGGTGTTCTTTGAGGCCGACCCGGATGCCGAGTACGAAAAGACCATTGAGATCGATCTGGACAAGCTGGAACCCACCGTCAGCTACCCCCACCTGCCCGAGAACACCCACCTTGCCAGCGAGGGCAAGGACATCAAGATCGATCAGGTTGTGATCGGCAGCTGCACCAACGGCCGTCTGGAGGACATGGAAGCCGCCTACAACGTGCTCAAGGGCAAGCACATTACCAAGGGCGTGCGCGGCATCATCATCCCCGCCACCATGGCCGTTTACAAGGAATGCATCCTGCGCGGCTGGACGACTGCCTTCATCGATGCAGGCTGCATCGTATCCACCCCCACCTGCGGCCCCTGTCTGGGCGGCTACATGGGCATTCTGGCCGAGGGCGAGCGCTGCGTTTCCACCACAAACCGCAACTTTGTGGGCCGCATGGGCCATGTGAAGAGCGAGGTCTACCTTGCTTCTCCCGCCACCGCCGCCGCCAGCGCACTGACCGGCTGCATCACCGACCCCCGCACGGTCTGATCGGAAAGGAGCACAACAATGAACGCAAAAGGTTCTGTTTTCAAATACCCGGACAACGTGGATACTGATGTCATCATCCCGGCCCGCCACCTGAACACGCAGGATGCCAAGGAGCTGGCCAGCCACTGCATGGAGGACATCGACAAGGATTTCGTCAAGAACGTGAAGGACGGCGACATCATGGTGGGCGGCTGGAACTTCGGCTGCGGCTCCTCCCGTGAGCACGCACCGCTGTGCATCAAGACCGCCGGTATCTCGGTGGTCATTGCCAAGAGCTTTGCCCGCATCTTCTACCGCAACAGCATCAACATCGGTCTGCCCATCATGGAGTGCCCGGAGGCTGTGGATGCCATCAATGCGGGCGACACCGTGAGCGTGGACTTTGACACCGGTGTCATTACCGACGAGACCAACGGCAAGGTGTTCCACGCCGAGCCCTTCCCGCCGTTCATTCAGGAGATCATCTCCGCCGGTGGCTTGATGAAGTCCATCAAAAATAAGAAGTAAGGAGCTTTCCCATGGAAAAAAACATTGCTGTCATCTGGGGCGACTGCTCCAGCCCGGAGATCGTCAAGCAGACCATCCGCGTGCTTGACAAGGTGGCCGAAAAGTACGGCCACACCTTCCACTACACCGACGCTGCCATGGGCGGCGAAGCCATTGACAAGTACGGTGACCCGCTGCCCCAGCACGAGCTGGACAAGTGCCTTGCTGCGGACAGCGTCCTGCTGGGTGCCGTGGGCGGCCCCAAGTGGGAGGGCCTGCCCGGTGAGCAGCGCCCGGAGAAGGGCCTGCTGCGTCTGCGTGCAGGCATGGGCCTGTACTCCAACAACCGCCCGGCCAAGATCTGGCCGCAGCTGGCTCCTGCCAGCCCCCTGAAGCCCGAGATCGTGGCACAGGGCATCGATTTCATCATCGTGCGTGAGCTGATCGGCGGCGTATACTTTGGCAATCATGAGACCCACACCCTCGCCAGCGGCGAGAAGCAGGCCATCGACTCCATGCCCTACGCGGAGCACGAGATCGAGCGCATCGGCCGCATCGGCTTTGAGACCGCACGCAAGCGCCGCAAGAAACTGTGCTGCGTGGACAAGGCAAACGTTTTGGACACCAGCCGCCTGTGGAGAAGCGTGATGCACCGCCTGCAGGCCGAATACCCGGATGTGGAATACAGCGAGATGTTCGTGGACAACTGCGCCATGCAGATCGTCAAGAACCCCGCCCAGTTCGACGTGATCGTTACCGAGAACATGTTCGGCGACATCCTGTCGGACGAGGCTTCCATGATCACCGGCTCCATCGGCATGATCCCGTCCTCCTCTCTGGGCGACGGCACCCGCGGCCTGTACGAGCCCATCCACGGCTCGGCCCCGGACATTGCCGGCAAGGACATCGTGAACCCCACCGCCTGCATCCTGTCTGCCGCCATGATGCTGCGCTACTCCTTCGGCATGGCCGAGGAGGCCGATGCCATTGAGACCGCCGTGAACAAGGTTCTGGACAAGGGCCTGCGCACCGCCGACAACATGAGCGAGGGCTGCACCTGCCTTGGCTGCACCGCCATGGGCGATGCCATTCTGGCCGAGATCTGAAAAAGACGAACCCTCTCAGTCACCTTCGGTGACAGCTCCCCCGAAGGGGGAGCTTTATCGGTGCTTTCCGTCAGATGCAAAAAGCTCTCCCTTTCGGGAGAGCTGGCAAAGCCATCAGGCTTTGACTGAGAGGGTTTCATACAACACAAAAGGAGCGGCTCCGCAAGGAGCCGCCCCTTTTGTGTTATGTGTGCAATCAAATTTACTTGGTGCCGTAGATGCGGTCGCCTGCGTCGCCCAGACCGGGAACGATATAGCCGTTCTCGTTCAGGTGGTCATCCTCTGCACCGAGGTAGATGTCCACATCAGGGTGTGCCTCGTGCAGGGCCTTGATGCCTTCGGGAGCAGCGATCAGGCCGATGAACTTGATGCGCTTTGCGCCATGCTTCTTGATCTGGGTGATGGCATCAATGGCGCTGCCGCCGGTAGCCAGCATCGGGTCCAGAACCAGAACATCGCGCTCTGCGATATCCTGCGGCAGTTTGCAGAAGTACTCCACAGGCTGCAGGGTCTCCTCGTCGCGGTACAGGCCGATGAAGCCCACCTTTGCAGCGGGCAGCAGGGTCAGCATACCGTCCAGCATACCCATGCCTGCGCGCAGGATGGGCACCAGAGCCAGCTTGCGGCCAGCCAGCACCTTGGTCTTTGCCATGGTGATGGGTGTTTCGATCTCCACCTCTTCCAGAGGCAGGTCACGGGTCGCTTCGTAGCACAGCAGGGTCGCGATCTCGCCAACAAGGTCACGGAACTCCTTGGTGCCGGTCTGCTTGTTGCGCAGAATGCTCAGCTTGTGCTGCAGCAGCGGATGCTCAACGATCATCGGGGTCATAAAAACACGCTCCTTATTTTAAATAGATAACTCTATCGGATCCAAGATTACGATTTAAAACAGCTCCGCATACGCTTCGCCATTGTCAGTGGAAATTTTATTTTTATATTTTGAGCATTCAAAAAATCTGCGGATTTTTTGAATGCTCTTTTTCACAGGAAGGGTCGTAACGAAAAGATTCATCTTCCCTTATGGCCTTTTTCGTGAAAATGCGTTTGGAGCGGCCCTGCGGTTGCGCAGCAATGAAAGCCCCAGTGGGTCTTTCAAGCAGGCGAGCGATCTGCGATAGCAGATGGAAGGGCTTTGCCCTGACAAGCGTCGGGGCCGCGACAAACGCGAAATCCAAAAAATATTTTTCCTTGATTCATGGCCAGAGTAAAACGGCGGCCATTCCAATCGTCAAACCTAAGAATCAGCGGTTCTCCAGTGCGGTCAGCTTGTCGATGCGGCGCTGATGGCGGCCGCCCTCAAACTCCGTATTCAGGAAGAGATCCACCAGCTGGCAGGCAAGGCCGGGGCCGACCACGCGGCCGCCCATACACAGGGCGTTGGCGTCGTTGTGGCGGCGGGTATACTCGCAGCTGAAGCTGTCGGAGCAGCAGCAGGCACGAATGCCCTTGATCTTGTTTGCTGCCATGCTGATGCCCACGCCGGTGCCACAGAACAGCAGTGCCTTGCTGCACTCGCCGCTCACAACTGCATCGCAGGCGGGCACGGCCATATCAGGGTAATCCACGCTGTCGGTGCTATGGGTGCCAAAATCGATGTATTCCAGCCCCAGCTCCTTCAGATGCGCCTTGACAGCTTCTTTCAGTTCAAATCCGCCGTGGTCAGCGGCCAGTGCAATGGGTTTTGCCATGGAAATGTTCCTTTCTCTCAGTCACGCAGGGTTTTATGCCTGCTCCTTGTTTTGGGCGGCATTGGCTGCAGCTTCTGCTGCAAGGCGCTCTGCGCGCTCCCGCTCGGCCTGACTCAGGCGGTGGTAGTCCGGCAGCACAGCCTCCGGCAGCACAGCCTTTCCGGCTTCGGCCATCTGCTTTGCCACAAGGGCCACTGCAGCAGCACGCCCGCCGCGCAGGGCCGCAGGTGCCTGCAGCACGCCCGGCACACTGCCGTATTTATTATAGCACAGAGATGCGCCATCACCAACAAAAAACAGGGGCTTTTTGCAATTTTCTACAAAATCGGCCAGATCTGCCACCGCCCGGGCATCGTCTTCCAACAGGCGGCTGTGGGTGGCAAGGTCGAACGCGGCACTGTATACCTGCGCACGGCGGGCATCCAGTGCGCACAGCACGGTGCCCTCGCCCGTGTGGGCTGCGGCCAGTGCTTCCAGCGTGGAGACCGGTGCGCACAGCGTTTCCCGCGGGAAGGCCAGACCCTTGACCGCCGCCAGACCGATGCGCAGCCCGGTAAAACTGCCGGGGCCTGCGTTGACACCGTACAAGTCAATATCTGCACAGGTCATGCCGCACATCTTCAGGCAGGTGTCGATCATGGGCATCAGCGTTTCGCTGTGGGTCATGCCTGCGTCCAGATACACCTCGTACAGCAGGCGGTCATCCTGCAAAAGAGCCACACCAGCCGTTTTGCCCGCTGTATCCACAGCTAAGATGTTCATAGCGTTACCCCCTCAATGGTGATCCTGCGGGTATTTTCGTCCACGCGCTGGATATCCACCCGGATGGGGTTTTCCAGTGCCAGCAGGTCTGCAAAGTTCTCGCTCCACTCTGCTGCCACAATGGCCCCCTGATCCAAATAATCGTAAAAGCCTGCAGCACACAGGTCGTTCTCAGTGGAAATACGGTACAGGTCAAAGTGCGCCAGCGGCTTTGGGCCGCGGTAGTAGTTCACAATGGCAAAGGTTGGGCTGGACACCGGGTCGGTGCAGCCAAGGCCCTCGGCAAGGCCCTCGGTAAAAGCGGTCTTGCCCGCGCCCAGCCCGCCGGTGAACGCAACCAGCGAACCCGGTGCCAGCATTGCGGCCATACGGGCACCCAGCGCCACCGTCTCGGCGCGGGAGTGGGTGATATATTCTGACATGAAGCTTACCTCATTTTATAAAGCAAAAGGGACGGCAGAATGCTCTGCCGTCCTTTAGTATAATATACTTTGTGCAAAAGTGCAATGCCGTGTGTTGCTTACGCCGCCGCATCCACATCCGCTGCCGTGTAGGGGTTAGGCAGTGCAGCGCTTCGGTCTCCGCTGAGCATCGCATAGGATGCCGCCGCATGGGACCGTCTGCCGCCCTGCTCGTTGTACCAGATGATATCATCGGTGCCGTAGATGCTCTTGGCATAGTCCACGGCCTGTTCCAGCGTTTTGCCCTCGATCATCCGGTTTACAGCGGCCCACAGCATACTGCGGGAATACACCGAGTAGACATTGTTCACATAGCCCATCACCGCCTTGGCACCGCCTGCCAGCAGGCCGTCTGCCATAGAGGTGTCCACATGGCCGTTCTTGCCGTAGAACTCGCAGGTCTCGCTGAGCACGATGCCATTGCCGCGGTAGGCACTGCGGAAGAAATCGCCGTTGACGGCATACATGCCGTTCACCTTGACCACGCGGTGGGCCAGCAGGTCAAAGCCATAGCGCAGATCGCTCCAGAAATCCGATCTCTCGGTCAGCAGGATCAGCGGTTCCGTGGCGGTCTTTTTGAACAGCCAGCCGTATTCATAGGTGTAGTACGCGCCGTGGGTGCTCAGGATGCACAGGTCGTAACGGCCCATCCTGCGCAGGTCGGATACGGTAACGGTGGTATCCAGATCCGTCTGCAGGCCCACCGAATCCCAATAGGTCTGCATGTAGGCATAATACGGGTAGCGGGTGCTGTTGATCGTGTTGTCAAACGCATAATAGATCGCCGCCGTGCCCACCCGCTTGTTCTCTGCCAGCTCCTGCAGCTGGCTCTCGTCCAGCTCCGGCAGGGCTGCGGTGTTCTCCTCCTCCGGGTCGGTAAGCAAGATGCCGCCCAGCGCGCCGCAGCTGTAGGTAAAGCTGATCATGCCGTTTTCGGCATCGGTGTAGACAGACCCCTGCTTTACAAGGCCCTGTGCGGTCAGCGCATCCAGCTGCTGCAAAGCAGCATCTGTGCGCTCGTCCTCGGTCATCTGTGCATAGTCGCTGCCTCCGGTCAGTGCGGTCACAGCAGCATCTGCCTGCTGCATCTCGCGCACATCTGTGGCCGAAAGGCTCTGCTGCACAGCCGCCTGTTCTTCCGGCTGCTGTGCAAAAGCCGCTGTGGGCAGCGCTGTGAGCGCGAAAACCAGAGCGCACAGTGCACACCCAAAACGGCGGAGCATATCGTGTTCCATTCCCATTTCCTCCGGGCATATCTGCCGCCCAATGCGGCACGCCGCCCTTTTCCAGCAGGCATCTTCCTGCCATTTTCTTTGTGCGGCAGGCGCTCTGCAAAGGAGCTTTCTGCTGCACCTTCATTGTAGATGGTGCGGTCTGCTTTGTCAAGCATTCGTGCGGATTTTGCAAAGCTGTCACACCCGGTGGATTGCAAACGGTGTGCAGGCTGTGTATAATAGGATAAACTGGGTTGATATTGCCCGCTGCAGCGGCAAAACCCGGTGTGCATCTGGGAACGAAAGGTGGTGCTTTCTTGGAAAGCATTCGACAATATTTTAAACGAACAGATAAGATCTATCTGCTGCTGTGCATCTTCAGCAGCACCATGGCGGTGGTGGCTCTTGCCTCCTGGGCCGCAAAGCAGGGCAACGGCTTTGCCACGGACGAGATCACTGGTGCCATTACCGGCATCGGCGATTACCGCCGCGCGCTGGTGCAGGCGGCAGCAGCCGGGCTTGGCATCGTGATCGCGCTGCTGCTCTCCTGCATCGACTACCGCAGCCTTGTCAAGGTGTGGCCGGTGCATGTAGCCCTGACATGGGGTCTGGTGCTGCCCACACTGTTCATCCGCAATGTGGCCATCGGCCCGCTGACCATCGGCTTCAACGCCGGTGACACCGACAACTACTCCTGGTACAAGCTGGGCGGCTTTACCTTCCAGCCCACGGAGCTGGCAAAGATCAGCTTTATCCTTACCTTTGCCATGCACCTGAACAATGTGCGCAGCCGCATCAACGAGCCAAAGGAGCTGGTAAAGCTTCTGCTGCATCTGGCCGTGCCCATCCTTATCATCCACATTCAGGGCGACGACGGCACCGCCATCATCTACGCCATCATCGGCTGCTGCATGATGTTTGCAGCGGGCCTGAGCTGGAAGTATATCATCGGTGCCATTTCGGCAGCAGCTGTGGCCGTGGCGGCGGCGTTTGCCTTTTTCAGCGATAAGATCGGCAAGGGCTACCAGTGGTACCGCATTCTGGCCGTTATCGACCCGGAGAATACCACCGGCTGGGCACCCAACGAAGCCACCTGGAAAAACATCATCTACCAGCAGCAGCGCGGCGAGATCGCCATCGGCTCCGGCGGCATCTTCGGCAACGGCCTGTTCAGCGGCCGGTACTACAGCGTGCCCAATGCCCACAACGACTTTATTCTCAGCTGGCTGGGCAATGCCATTGGCTTTGTGGGCCTGTGCATCGTGCTGGGGGCACTGCTGGCACTGGTGATCAAGACCTTTGCCACCGGTGCGCGCAGCGAGGACCTGCTGGGCAGCTATATCTGCGCCGGCATCGGCGGCGCCCTGATGGCTCAGATCGCCGTGAATGTAGGCATGAACCTGCGGGTACTGCCGGTCATCGGCGTTACCCTGCCCTTCTATTCTGCGGGCGGCAGCTCGGTGCTGATGCTGTATATCTGCGTGGGGCTTGTGCTGTCGGTCTATATGCACAACACAAAGAGCCTGTTCGGGTAAGGCTCTGGCGCACCGGTCTGTCTGTTCATCGTTTTCCACCTCTGTGATCCGGTTTTTTCTGATATACCAGACAAAAAATGGTTCAACTCTCTTGCAATCCGCCTGTACACATGGTAAAATTATACAGAAGTTTGTAGTTTTATTGTGCAATAGGTGCAATAACTGTGTGGGAGAGTTTGGGGCTCTCCTGTTTTCATGTTATAGGATCAATGGAGTGAATCTAAGTATGACAACTGTAACCACTGCGCCAGAAGCGGAATACTGGCTGCAGACCGGTTGGATGGAGGAGCCCGGCGCAGAGCTTGGCATCCGCAAGCCGGTCACGGTCGACCGTAAGACGAATCTTCATGAGCACCGCGCCTACTGGTGTGTGCGCCGCGCACAGGATATCTTCTTTTCTCTGCTGGCGCTGGTGGTGCTTTCGCCGCTGATGCTCCTTACCTGCATTGCAGTCTGGATCGACAGCCCGGGTGCAAGCCCGGTGTTCAGCCAGCTGCGGGTGGGCCGCAACGGCAAGCTGTTCCGGCTGTACAAGTTCCGTTCCATGTGCCCGAACGCCGAGAGCAAGCTCAACGATCTGCTGCAGGACAACGAGATGGACGGCCCGGTGTTCAAGATGAAGGACGATCCCCGCATCACCCGGGTGGGCCATTTCATCCGCAAGACCAGCATCGACGAGCTGCCTCAGCTGGTAAACATCCTCAAGGGCGATATGAGCATTGTGGGCCCGCGCCCGGCGCTGCCCCGCGAGGTAGCCCAGTACACGCCCTATGAATGGCAGCGGCTGTACGTGACACCGGGCCTTTCCTGCTACTGGCAGATCGCCCCGCACCGCAACCAGCTGAGCTTTGACGAATGGATGGCACTGGATGTGAAGTACGTCAAGGAACGCAGCTTTCTGGTAGACTGGAAAATCATCTTTGCAACCTTCCGTGCGGTGCTGTTCGGCCACGGAGAATAACATCGTATCGCAAAAAATCCCCGCTGTGCAGCTGCACAGCGGGGATTTTGTTGTTTGTGGGGGACGATAAACTCCTTCCGTCATCGCTGATGCGATGCCACCTCCCTCTCAGAGGGAGGCTTTGGCGTTGCAATAAGACGGAAAAGGCTCCTCCTCCGGGGGAGCTGGCAAACCCGCAAGGGTTTGACTGAGGGAGTTTTTACTTCAGCACAGCGCCCAGATTTGCACTGGTGACCATGCGTGCGTAACGGCTCAGCCAGCCGGTTTTGATGTTGGGTTCGGGTGCAACATACTTTGCCTTGCGCTGGGCCAAGACTTCGTCGCTGACCTCCAGCGTGATGGAGGCATTGGGGATATCAATGTTGATGGTATCTCCCTCCTCGATCAGGCCGATGGGACCGCCGGAAGCAGCCTCCGGGCTGACATGGCCGATGGCTGCGCCGCGGCTTGCGCCGGAGAAGCGGCCGTCGGTGATGAGGGCCACAGTCTTGTCCAGCTTCATGCCGGCCAGCGCGGAGGTGGGGTTCAGCATCTCACGCATACCGGGGCCGCCCTTGGGGCCTTCGTAGCGGATGACCACCACATCGCCCGGGACGATCTTGCCCGCATAGATGGCGGCAATGGCCTCGTCCTCGCTGTTGAACACGCGGGCCGGGCCGGAATGCTGCTGCATCTCGGGGGCCACAGCGCTGCGCTTGACCACACAGCCGTCCGGTGCAATGTTGCCCCACAGGATCTGCAGGCCGCCGGTCTGGGAATAGGGGTTGTCGATGGGACGAATGGCCTTGTCGTTCAGGATGTGTGCGCCCTTGATGTTCTCGCCCAGTGTCTTGCCGGTAACGGTAGGCACATCCAGATCCAGCAGGCCCTTCTTGGCCAGCTCTGCCTGCACGGCAGGGATGCCGCCTGCGGCGTACAGGTCCGGCATGTGGGTGGGACCGGCCGGGGCCAGATGGCACAGGTTGGGGGTCTTGGCGCTGATCTCATTGAACAGCTTCAGGTCGATGGGCACACCGGCCTCGTAAGCGATGGCCAACAGGTGCAGCACGGTGTTGGTGGAGCAGCCCAGCGCCATATCGCAGGTCAGTGCGTTGCGGATGGAGCGCTCGTTGATGATCTGGCGGGCGGTGATGCCCTTCTTCACCATGTCCATGATGGCCATACCGGCGTGCTTGGCCAGCTGCAGGCGCTTGGAGTACACAGCGGGAATGGTGCCGTTGCCGGGCAGTGCGATGCCGATGGCCTCGCACAGGCAGTTCATGCTGTTGGCGGTGTACATGCCGGAGCAGCTGCCGCAGCTGGGGCAGCAGTTGCAGGTGCAGTCCTCCAGCTGATCTTCGGTGATCATACCGGCCTTGTAAGCACCCACGGCCTCAAACATCTTGGACAGACTGACTTCCTCGCCGCCGTAGGTACCGGCCAGCATCGGGCCGCCGGAGCAGACCACGGCGGGCACGTCCATACGGACGGCGGCCATGACCATGCCGGGCACGATCTTGTCGCAGTTGGGCACCAGCACCAGGCCGTCCAGCTGATGGGCCATGAGCATGGTCTCCACGCTGTCGCAGATCAGCTCACGGGAGGCCAGGGAATACTTCATGCCCACATGGCCCATGGCGATGCCGTCGCACACGCCGATGGCCGGGATCAGGATGGGGGTACCGCCCGCCATCTCGATACCGGCCTTGACGGCATCGGCGATCTTATCCAGATTCATGTGGCCGGGCACGATCTCACTGTGGGCGCTCACCACGCCGATGAGCGGACGCTCCAGCTCTTCCGGGGTGTAACCCAGTGCATAAAACAGGCTGCGGTTCGGCGCACGCTCCGAACCCTTGGTCACGTTGTCACTTCTCATGGTATTGTCCTCTTTTCTGATAAAACCCTCTCCGTCACGGCTGCGCCGTGCCACCTCTCCCGAAGGGGAGAGGTTTTTGCG
>ENA-OWRC01002194-OWRC01002194.1-human-gut-metagenome-genome-assembly--contig:-NODE-2194-length-16042-cov-2.960843_pt1 | contig 16042 bp, 10 predicted proteins | sample MGYA00248268_ERZ651895 | MGnify/ENA primary metagenome ERZ651895 (study PRJEB26924, sample SAMEA4378242) | human gut metagenome | biome: human gut; feature: human-associated habitat; material: faeces...
CTCGATGGTGTAGTGCAGACGGTCGGCCATCACCAGCATGACCGCGCGGTGCATCTCCTTGGTGGAGATCAGGGCGGCCTTGTCGGTCAGGCGCTCGCTCATTTCCTTCTGGTGGCTCCAGAGGCTCTTGAGCTCGGCGCTCGGCGGCGTGGTCTCGGCTTCCATCGTGAGGTTGCGGCCCACGGTGCGGGTGGCTTCCTCAAGGGCGGCGATTACGTGATCGGAGAACTTGCGGGCCACGGCGCGGCTCACCTTGGCGGTGACGTTCGGGTTGCCGTCGCGGTCGGAACCGATCCAGCTGCCCGGGTGGAAGAACGCGGGGCAAGCGGGCTCGACGAGACCGGCCTTATCGCCCAGGACCCAGTCGTCGAAGCGACGGTAAACCTTGGGGATGGTGTTGAACAGCGTGTTGTCGAAGATGTCGAGAATTGTGTCCGCCTCCTCAACCGGGGTCGGCTTCTTCAGCGCGATTGGAGAAGTGCGGAACAGGGCGTCGATTTCGTTGTAGAGACGGCGCAGGCATTCCTTCTTATCCGAGCCGCCGAGGCGCTTGTACTCCTCAAGCAATTCGGAAACGCGGCGAATCTTGCCTTCCACGGCCTTACGACGGGCCTCAGTGGGGTGCGCCGTGAAGACGGGGTGGAATTCGAGCTGGTTGAGCAGTTCCTTGGCCTTGGCCGGGCCAGTCTCATTGATGAGCTGGTGGTAAGCGACGGTGAGCTCGTTGATCGGGTCGACCGCCTGGTCAACGGGCACGTTGTTCTCGCGCTCGTGGAGCACGGAAACGCGGTAGTTCTCCTCGGACAGGTTTGCCAGATGGAAATACGTGGCGAACGCGCGGGCCAGCAGCTGGGCGTCGTGCAACGTCATGTTGTCGATGACGTTCACGGCCTCCTTCAGGCCATCCTGGTCGGGGTTCGGATCCTTCAGCTCGGCGAAATGCTCGGCGCTGGCCTCCACCGCGTAATGACGCACGGTGTCGAACGTAGACAGCAGTTCGGGGTTGTATTCGCCCAGTACGTTACGCAGGATCTCAAGACACAGATCCATGTCGTACTTCAGGCTTTCGGGAAGATCATGCTCCTCCGGGCCCTTTCGGCCGGTCCCGGTAGTGACGATGGCGGCGTCAGCGGGAGTGATCTGTTCTTCAGGTGTTGCCATATAACCTCCTTTGCCGAATAACAGGTTGCTCGGTCTACTGGTCGTCTGCGGCTCCTCCGCAGTTGTTGAGACCAGTCGTTGCGAGCCCACAGCCCATATTCAACGTGGTTGTTGTGTGGGCAATAGTGTATCCCCGCGAAATCGCTATTTACGTTACGAAGTCCATATAGTGCGCCAAGTTGTCCACCTATAGAGACCGAATATCGGACAGCATATGAGACACTGTCCGATTCGCGGAAGATTTGAGCGCCTTACGATTGCTGGCGGGGAAGGCAGGGAGTAGTAATGAAGGATGTGAGCGAACAGAAGAAAAAAAGTGCGCCCGAAGCGAAAGGCGCAACGGCTGTACGTAAATTCCACACCCACTCCATTCCGCTGGACATGGAAGATATTGCACGCGATTGGGAAAAACCGGTGGTGGACGCCGGTATCGCCGCCAAAGCCAGCGTGATTGTACGAGTCGGCATGTTGGACCTGGGAGCCGGCACCGGCTCCTTCCGCGTGCGTGAAATGATGCACCGCATCGCCTACCCGCTGGGCGTGCACGTACGCGCCGATGTGAACCTGACGGATATCGAGGCCACCTGCACGGATGGTCGTAACCGCATCACCGAAGTCGTGGATTTGCCGAGTACCGGCGTGAACACCGAACGTATCTGGCTGCTGGAACATTTCGCCGACTGGTTCTCCGTGAATCTCGGCAAGGGGTCGATGTATCACGTCGATTCGCAACTGTCCGATGGCGTGGTCAAGCATTTGGACGAACGTGACGCTTCGCAGTATTCGGCCGATCTGGCCAAGCGCCTGCGCGAACGTGCCAAGGTCGAGGCTGAGGCGGCCAACGGCAGCGTGGACGAGGCGCTGGATCTTGCGTCGAAAACCAAGGTACTCGTGACCTCCGTGGCCAAGTCCTTGGACGATGACAATGAAGAAGCCCACCGACTTTTGGCGGACAGCGTGGAAGTCACTCCGGTCGAAGACAAAGCGGCCGAAGAGAAGGCCTACGACGATGCCGAAGTGTTTACCGGTGACTCCAATGAGTCGGTTGAATCGGCGAACGCGGCGAACGGCGCAACCGCCGAAAGCCCTGCTGCAAGCAGTACGAAGCGTAAGAATCGCGTGCCCAAGGAATACGCCGAACACTTCAACGAGCGCTCCGACGAAGAGAAGGCCAAGGGCGGTATCACCGTGCGGCAGGCGCACGAGCGACTCGATCTGATTGAGCGCCGTAAGCCGCTGTACAAGCCGTGGTTCTCCGGTCTGGCCTCCGCCCTAGCCTGCGCGGCCTTCGTGTTCCTGCTCGGCGGTGGCCCATACGACATGATCGGTGCGTTCGTGGGCGCGGGCCTTGGCCAGTGGATGCGTCGCCGGCTGTTTGCATACCATCTGAACCAGTTCTTCGTCACCTTTGTGTGCGTGGCCGCGGCGGCGCTCGCCTGCACCGGCACCCTGCGACTCATCGGCATTTTCGACCCAGTCGCGCTCTCGCACGATACGGCCTACATTGGCGCCATGCTGTTCGTGATCCCCGGTTTCCCGCTCATCACCGGCGGACTCGACATGGCGAAAATCGACTTCCCCTCGGGCATCCAGCGCGTGGCGTACGTGCTGTGCATCATCCTAATGGCCACGCTGGCAGGCTGGGCCGTGGCCGTGATGGTGCACCTGCACCCGGAAGGCTTTGAGCCACTGGGGCTTGACCCGTGGGTCAACGGATTGCTGCGATTCGTGGCGGCGTTCGTCGGCGTGTGGGGCTTCTCCGTGCTGTTCAATTCGCCGCAGCGCATGTGCCTGGCCGCCGCCCTGATCGGTGCGATCACGGACACGCTGCGCTTGGAATTGCAAGACTTCAACGTGGCACCCGAGATGGCTACCTTCATCGGCGCGTTCCTGGCGGGCATTCTGGCATCGGCGTGGCGTTCATCCGTGCGACGTGGCTGGCTACCGCCGCACCTCGGCTACCCGCGCATCTGCCTGACCGTGCCGTCGATCGTGATCATGGTGCCCGGTCTGTATATGTACCGTGCCATGTGGTACCTCGGCAGCTTCCAGACCATGAATGCGCTGGACTGGGCGTTCCGTGCGTTCATGGTGATTATCTGTCTGCCGATCGGCTTGGCGATGGCCCGCGTGGTGACCGACAAGTCCTGGCGCTACGACATCTGACCGTCATCTTGGCTCTCCTCAGGTGGGGGGAGCTCGGATAAAACAGCGTCTCAGTATGGAAACGGTGGAAGGTGCTTGAGCCCTTGTATCCACTACCATCAGGCGAAGTGCGTTGCGGCCGTATTCACGACTGTGACGGTCTGTATGACGCCGCTCCGGCGTCAATCGCATATCAGCACATAGTTCTGCCATGGCGGTAGCCGCTTGGCGTCATGATTGAGGAGGGGCGCAGTTGGCCAACGATTTCTGGATTCTGCTGGCCATGGTCATCTATTTTGCGGCCATGCTGTCCATCGGATTCATCTACTCCAAACGCTCCAACTCCTCCTCCAAGGAATACTTTGCGGGCGGGCGCGGCGTGGGGCCGTGGCTCACGGCCCTGAGCGCCGAAGCCTCCGACATGAGCGGCTGGCTGCTGATGGGCCTGCCGGGCCTGGCCTACTTCACTGGTGCGGCCGACCCGATGTGGACCGCCGTCGGACTGGCGCTCGGCACCTATCTCAACTGGAAGCTTGTGGCCCGGCGACTGCGCCGCTACTCGGTAGTGACCGACGATGCCATCACCATTCCTGACTTCTTCGCCAAGCGTTTCCATGACAAGAAGGGCGTGATCTCCACCATCGCGGCCGTGATCATCCTGGTGTTCTTCAGCGTGTACGTGGGCAGCTGCTTCGTGACCGTGGGCAAGCTGTTCGCCACGTTGTTCGGTTTCGACTACCACGTCATGATGATCATCGGCGCGGTGGTCGTGTTCGTCTACACCGTGGTGGGCGGCTACTTGTCGGTGGTGATGACCGACTTCATTCAAGGCATGCTCATGTTCTTCGCGCTCGCGGTGGTGTTCATCGGCACCGTGGCCAGCGCGGGCGGTGTCGACAACACCGTGGAATTCCTGCGTGCCATCCCCGGCTACCTGTCCGGCACGCAGGTGGCCGCGCCCAAGCTGGACCCGGCCACCGGCCAGCAGCTCGTCGAGGCGGGCAAGGCCGTGTTCGGCGCGCCCTCCGACTACGGCATCATCACCATCATCTCCATGCTGGCGTGGGGCCTGGGTTACTTCGGTATGCCGCAGGTGCTGGTGCGCTTCCTGTCCATCCGCAGCGTGGAAGAAGTGCGCAAGTCCCGAATCATCGCCACCTCCTGGTGTGTGATTTCGCTGGGTTGCGCAGTGTGCATCGGCTTGGTGGGGCGTGCGATGATGCCCACCGAACTGCTGACCTCCACCGATGCGGAAACCATCTTCATCGTGCTGGCGCAGACCCTGCTGCCGAGCTTCATGTGCGGCGTGGTGGTCTCCGGCATTTTCGCGGCCTCGATGAGCTCCAGCTCCTCGTATCTGATCATCGGCGCTTCGGCCATGGGCGAGAACATCTTCCGCGGGCTGCTGCACCGCAAGGCCACCGACAAGCAGGTCATGATTGTGGCCAGGGTCACGCTGGTGGTCATGTTCCTGTTCGGCATTCTGGTGGCATACGACCAGAACTCGTCGATCTTCCAGGTGGTGTCTTACGCGTGGGCCGGGCTTGGTGCCTCATTCGGCCCGTTGATGCTGTGCTTGCTATACTGGCGTCGCGCCAACAAGGCCGGCGCCGTGGCCGGCATGCTGTCCGGCACGGCGGCCGTGCTGATCTGGCACAACCTCGTCAAGCCCTTGGGCGGCGTATTCGCCATCTATGAGCTGCTGCCGGCGTTCATCATTTCGCTGCTGTTCATCGTGGTGGTTTCGTTGCTGACCGCCAAGCCGAACAAGCGCATGCTCTACGAATTCGACCACTACATGGACGATCCGCTGCCCGGCACCCTGCCGTCCGGCACCGTGCTCGTCGACGAGCCCATGGAAGCCATGGAGTCCGAGGTCCGCAGCGGCAAATGACACGTGCCTGCTGTGCGGTCGGCTCGTATGGCAGAGGAGTGGCTTTTTTGTGGTTCGGCAGGAACCATTGAGGCCAAAACGGACTTCGAGGGGCTGATTTGACGTTCTGGAGAGATCTACTTCCGTTTCAAGGGGCTGATGCCTGAGTAGACGCGGCTCCAAAACGGCGGAATGGCGTTGACGTAAGGGCATTGATACACGTGGTCTACCGGATGATCAGCCCCTTGAAACGGAAGTAGACCTCCGGCGGAGGCCAAATCAGCCCCTTGAAATGGGTTTTGAATACCGTAGCGCGGTGCGGACGGTGCGGACTGACTCTACCGGGCTTATTATTCCTGCGCCGTCGGAATAATTGGCAGCAGAGGCTCGAATTTCAGCCGTTTGTACAGTGGAATACGGCGTAGCTTTCGGACATCGCTAATTTGCTGGGTAGTTTGCCGCATCGTGAGCTGGACCGTTTTGCCCGTAACCTCCTGTATCCTTTCGGCAACTCTTCGGGCAAGGGCCTCTTCTCCCGCTTCGTCGCCAATATCTAATTTGGTGACTTGAATGTACTTCCAGCCAGCATCTTCGATCATCTGGCGGCGTCTCGCGTCATTCAGCCATTGCCCGGCATGATGAGAGCCTTCGTATTCGATACATATCTTGAATTCAGGGTATGCAAGATCGAGATATATGGGTCTGGTGTTGTTTCCTACGAATATTGGATAATTCACCTGCGGGCAATTCAGACCGTATTTCAAGAGAACCAAACGAGTTCGTGTTTCCATGGAGGAATCTGTGCCCGCGCGCGCCAAAAGTAGGGCGCGACGGCATTTGTTATACCCGCGGAACAAATACGAATTGGTGCCATTCTCTTTGTCGGCTCGCACCTGGGCCTCGGCCTCATCGAGATACAGAGAAAGGGCGTCGATGGTTGTTCTGCAGAGCCTTCGATCTCGTCGCATCATGGAATCAGCGAGAACGATGAGTTCTTCAAGTTCGAGATACGTGGAGAACATGGCCCATGTGCAAGCTGGTGAAGTGCATGTGAATTGTCCCTCGATTATGACCGTGTCTAGTGGAAAAGGCCATACAACCACTTTGACCCCCACAATGTGCCGTTTGTCATTGGCGTGTGGAACCGCAACAATGGTTGTAGTTGCAAGGCCTCTGTGTTTGCTTGATATGCGGGGTACTTCAATTGACAAAAGCTCCAACGCTGTTGTCAGGGCATAGGGTGGGCGCCATGCGCTTCGTCGTTGAACATCTGCGCACGTCTGCATTCGTTGGTACTTCTGCATTGTCAGCTCGGTCAATGCCGTTGAGCTACCCATGATGATCACCCCTTCGTGATGTTCGCTTTGTCCTCGCAGTGTAGAGTCCGGCTACCGGCCCTGTCTACCGCCCTAATTTTTCGGTGGATAAATGTGGATAAGTCGGTGGATAAACTATGGGTGTTCATCGCAGTTGCAGGCCATCCCGCAATTACATGGAACGTAGGGGTTTGCAGGCAGCCAGCGGGAATCGCCGTCGACGGCGCGATTCAACTTGGACGAATCTCCATGGCGTTCATGCAAAGGTGGCATGATGGCCGGTATGAGTAGCTTGGTGCGTATTGTCAATGCCGGTGTTCCGGGGTCTCAGGACCGCGTGGATGTGGTGCTTCGCGATGGGGTTGTTGCGTCTGTCGGCCCTGCTGGAACGGTCTCGGCTTCGGACAGCACGATGCAGACTAAGGCGCATACGACATCGTTGGAATACGCGACGAATGCCATTGCTTCTGGCAGCGTCTCAATCCCAACGCCCGCCGACGAAACCACCATCGACGCCGACGGCCTGTGGGTTATTCCCGGCCTGTGGGACTGCCACACGCACTTCACGCAATGGGCTAAGACGCTGGGCCGACTGGACCTCATCAATGCCCGTTCCGCCGCCGAAGCGATGGACATGTTGCGCCGTCATCTGGATGAGCGCCGCGCCGCCGACACGCTTGACCCAGATGCCTTCGTGGTGGGCATGCGATTCCGTCACTCGCTGTGGGCCGACGACGAGCAGCCCACACTGGCCGCAATTGACGCCGTGACCGGCGAACAGCCGGTGGCCCTCTCCAGCGCGGACATGCACTGCGGATGGGTGAATTCCGCCGCGGCCCGCAGGCTTGGCGTACATGTGGACGAATCCGGTCTGGTCGGTGAACTCGAATGGTTCAACGCCTACACCGCCTTCGACAAGGCGCCGGGCGCTGCTGAAGAGACTGACCGTCTGCTGCGCGAGGCCGAACAGGACGCCGCAAGCAAGGGCGTGGTGGGCATCCGCGATTATGAAATGGCCGAAAACATCGATACATGGATCAATCGTTTCGCGGCCGGCATTAACGGTTTGCGCGTGGACGCCGGTGTATACCCCGAGCGGTTGCGAGCCGCCATTGACGCGGGTTGGCATACCGGCAAGGAATTGCCGGGCAGCGCCGGGCTTGGCCATGTGGGCGCCATGAAGCTCATCTCGGACGGATCGCTCAACACCCGCTCCGCCTACTGCTCCACGCCGTATTCGGGCATCGAGCCGCTGACGTATGGCACGCTGAGCTACACGCCGCAGCAAATCGAAGACTATATGCGCCTAGCCACCGAGCATGGCTTCGACATTGCCTGCCACGCCATTGGCGACGAAGCGAACACCATTGCGCTCAACGCAGTCGCCGCCACGCACGCACATGGATCGATCGAGCATGCGCAGATGCTCAAACCCGTCGATATCCCGCGTTTCGCCGAGCTGGGGCTCACGGCCAGCATCCAGCCGCAGCACGCCATGGATGACCGCGACGTCATCACCCGTTTCTGGGCCAACCCGGCCGGCATCCCTTATCCGTTCAGGGCCCTCCACGACGCCGGTACCACGCTGCGCATGGGCTCGGATGCGCCCGTGGCCCCGCTGGACCGTGGCTGGCCATTTCCGCCGCCGTGCTCGGCACCGAAAGCTCTGACCGCGAGCCGTTCCAGCCCGAGCAGTGCCTCGATGTGCATACCTCGCTGGCAGCCTCGACCGCCACTGGCCGTGACCGCCTTGCATCCGGCGACCCGGCCGATGTGGTGTTGCTGGACGCCGACCCATACGCCGCCGATACTCCGGAAGCCATGCGCGCTATGCCGCAACACGTCGTAATGACATTGCTGTGCGGGGAGCGTACGTATTGATGCAAGCCATCGGCATGAAGTGAACAGAGGTCCGTCTTGATAGCCGCGTTGCACGGAAAAACAAGAAATCCGCCCCTCGAAGTGAAGATAGGACACAGCAGACGCCGCAATACAAAAACGCCGTGTCAGTTGCCCAGTTGGGGCTGACACGGCGTCTTGCTACGAGCGGCGGGAAAATCAGTACTTCATGCCCATGGCCTCGCGCACCTGGTCGAGGGTCTCCTCGGCGATGGCGTTGGCGCGCTTGTTGCCGTCGTGCAGGATGTCACGAATGGAATCCATGTCCTTGGCCAGCTCGGCGCGGCGCTCGCGGTGCGGGGCCAGGAACTCGTTGACTGATTCGATGACGTATGCCTTGAGCGCGCCGGCGCCGGAATCACCGATCTCCTCGGCGATGTCCTTCGGGTCGCGGCCGGTCACCAGGCCGGCGGTGGTCAGCAGGGCGGAGACCTGCGGGCGGGCAACCGGGTCGAAGGTGATGCGGCGCTCGGAATCGGTCGGGCTCTTCTTGATGAGCTTGGCGGTCTCCTCGGCGGTGGCGCCCAGCATGATGGAGTTGCCGTACGACTTGCTCATCTTGCGGCCGTCGAGACCCGGAATCTCCGGTGCCTCAGACAGAATGGCGGCCGGCTCCGGGAACACCGGGTTCTTCTTGGCGTAACGCTCGTTGAAACGGCGGGCGATGGTGCGCGTGATTTCCACGTGCGGCAGGTTGTCCTTGCCGATCGGCACGACATTGGCCTTGCAGAAGAGGATGTCGCACGCCTGATGCACGGGGTAGGTGAGCAGCAGGCCGGTCAGCGCGTGGCCGGAGGCCTCCATCTCGGACTTCACGGTCGGGTTGCGGTGCAGCTCGGCCTCGGTGACGAGGGAGAGGAACGGCAGCATGAGCTGGTTGGCGGCGGGCACGGCGGAGTGCGCGTAGATCATGGTCTTGTCGGGGTCGATGCCGCAGGCAAGGTAGTCCATGACCATGTTGTACACGTTGTCCTGGATGTGCTCGGTCGTGTCGCGGTCGGTGATGACCTGGTAGTCGGCGATGAGTACGTTGGTCTTGGCACCCATGTTCTGCAGCTCCACACGGCCCTTGAGGGTGCCGAAGTAGTGACCCAGGTGCAGGCGGCCGGTGGGGCGGTCGCCGGTAAGCATGGTGAACTTCTCGGGCGTTTTTGCCAGGCCCTCGCGAATGGCGTTGCTCTTTTGCAGCGCGACTTCGTAGCTGTTCTCGTTTGGCATGATTGCTCCTAACGTATGTTCATTGGTCAAGATGATAACGCGTTTATTGGAGGGGCGGGTCGTAAGTAGGCGAGGGGCGGGAGAGCGGCGGCATGTGCGATGGGCGCGGCATGGCTGCGCGTTTGGCCGGCGGCGCCTGGGCGCTTCCTCGGCAGCTTACCCTAGAGCTTGTGGTGGCGCTCTTCCTTACGTTCCTCGGCTGCCTGCTCCTCCTGCTTAAAGGCGGGGTCGTCGGGGGTGACGAGCTCATCCTCGTGTGTGCGCTTGTTGTAATGGTGGCGCAGCACGGGCTCAAACAGATGTAGATGCTTGGCAAAGGCCGCCGAGCCAATGGCGAGTACGGTAAAGATGAGCACGCGCATGGGCACCTCGACCTGGTTAATCGCGGCGGCGCCGGCCGAAAGCATGATGCACCAGGCGTAGATGAGGAGCACTGCCTGTTTTTGGTTGTAGCCTTCTTGGATCAGGCGGTGGTGGATGTGGCCCTTGTCGGCCTGCCCGATGCTAATGTGGGCGCGCTTGCGGCGCACGATGGCGCTAAACGTGTCGATGATGGGCACGCCGGCAACGATGAGCGGAATGATAAGCGAGGTGAGCGCGGCGGTGCGGCTCACGTTGAGCAGCGAGATGGAGCCCAGCGCAAAGCCCAGAAGCAGCGACCCCGAGTCGCCCAAGAAGATGCTTGCGGGGTTGAAGTTGTAGCGCAAAAAGGCCAGACAGGCGCCAAAGAGCGCAATGGAGAGCGCGGCGGCGTCGATGCGGCCCGAGAGAACGGCCATCGAAAACATGGTGAACGACGCGATGCCGCAGATGCCCGTGGCCAAGCCGTCGAGGCCGTCGATGAGGTTAATGATGTTGGTGAATGCCACCAGATAGATCACGGTGATGGGGTAGGCGAGCCATCCGAGCATGATTTCGCCGGGGGCAAACGGGTTGACGATGACGCCGATCCGCAGGCCGCCGATACAGGCGATAAGCGCGGCGAGGACCTGTCCGGCTAGCTTTTGCTTGGGCTTGAGCTGGAAGACGTCGTCGATAGCGCCGGTCGCAAAGATGACGGTAAAAGAAAGCGCAAGTATGGGGTAGCTGATGTGCAGACGGGGGTGGGGCACCAAAACGGGCGGCCAACCCAGGTACCAGGTGCCTAGGATTTGCACAATACAGGCAACGACCAGGCCCAAAAACACCGCCGTTCCGCCCAAACGCGGGATGGGCTTGGTGTTAATGCGGCGCTTAGAAGGATAGTCGACGGCGTCGAGCTTAATTGCCAAGCGCTTGACCAGGGGCACCGTGAGGAAGGTCGTGATAAAGGCCGCCGCTGCCACGCATAGATACGGTATGTAGCTCGGGGATGAAGCCATGAATCTAAAAACCGCCAAGCGTCGAAGGAAAAGGTCAAAGGTTGCTAAGCGCAAAGGGCATAGCCGAACCATGATACTCGACCAAGGGGGGTGCATGGAATTGCACGCAGCGATAATCACGCGCTTACCAGATATTGGGATGTTGTCGATGGATTGTCGGGATACCGGCGGGGATCCATATGGGCTGTAATGGTGGTTTTCGGCAAATAAAAACCACCCCCCACGTTACGAAAATGAACCCACCTAAAACAGGTGGGTGCCCTCATCGACTGTTCCAGCGTCCTTAACAACGAAGGATACCTGTACTAGGTACGACTGTGTGGGCTCCCTAAATAAACGCGACGGTTCACCCAGTTGCTCCGCGGGGGGCGGAATACCTACATCATAAAGCGGCACTTTATCGATTCCAGTCTTGACATTACAAAAATCGTGTCGGACGATTACGGCGCCTTGGGCTCGAGCCGTCTGTGCGGTTGGTCCCTTTACGTTTGAGCTGCTGAATCGTTGTTTTGGAGCATGTTTTTATGTCGACGCCGTTGACCGAACTTTTTTCGCCCGCCTGCCATTTGTGTCCGCGCCGTTGCGGTGCGGTGCGCGACGAGGGTGCGCACGGCGTATGCGGTGCCGATGACACGCTCAAGGTGGCCCGCGCGGCGCTCCATATGTGGGAGGAGCCGCCCATTTCGGGCGAGGCCGGCTCGGGTACGATTTTCTTTAGCGGCTGTTCGCTCAAATGTATCTATTGCCAGAACCACGAGATCTCGACGGGCAATTTTGGGCTTGAGATTTCGCCCGAGCGCCTGGTCGAGATTATGCTGGAGCTGCAGGACCAAGGTGCCAATAACATCAATCTGGTGACGGCGACGCATTATGCTCACCTGCTGCCGGCCGCGATTGCCGCAGCTCGGGAGCGCGGACTGGTCATTCCAATCGTCTACAACACGAGCGGTTATGAGCGTGCGAGTGCCGTGGCGGCGCTCGGCGATTTGGTCGACGTGTGGCTTACCGACTTTAAGTATGCCAATGCGGCGCTTGCGCAGTCACTCTCTCATATTAAGGACTACCCGCGCGTGGCTGTGTCGGGTCTGGCCCAGATGGCGCGCGAAATTGAGCGCCGCGGGGGAGAGCTGGTAGACGGGGACGGGCTCATGAAGCGCGGCATAATCGTGCGTCATCTGGTGCTGCCGGGGCATGCGGACGATTCGTGCCGCGTGTTGGACCTGGTGTGGCAGACGATGGGCGACGTGCCGATCTCGGTCATGAACCAGTACACGCCCAATGCCCTCATGCGCGAACAAGGCGGCGACCTGGCGCGCGCCGTGACGCGCGAGGAGTACGAGCAGGTGCTCGACCATGCCGACGACCTGGGCTTTACGACGATGTTTTGGCAAGAAGGTGGAGCGGTAGACGAGAGCTTCACCCCGGCGTTCGACACCACCGGCGTCCTCACCAGCGCAAAGTAGTGCGCTCGCCGATGATTTTTCTGGGACGGGGATTAAAAAATCATCGAGAGGATCGCCTGCTCGAAAAGTTGTCAAAATAGCCGCGTCCCAAAAAGACTGGGTATTGGGCGTTGACAGTTGGCGAGCCGTAGGTAAAATATCAACTTGTCTTGGGGACGTAGCTCAGTTGGGAGAGCGCTGCCGTCGCATGGCAGAGGCCGAGGGTTCGACTCCCTTCGTCTCCACCCTTGGATTTGATAAGCCGCTGACATTGTGTCGGCGGCTTTTTTTAAAAGAAAGGGCTGTACCATGGCCAAGCTTGAGTCCCAACCACTGTCTGCCGAGGAACGCGCCGAGTTGGAAGAGCTCCGCGCCGAGAAAGCTCGTCGCGAGGCCCAGGAAGAGGCACGCCGCGAGCGTGAGGAGCTGGCCGCCCTGCGTGCCGAGCGTGCGAAGGCCGAGGAGGCCGCTGCGAACGTCGCCCCCGCGCCCAAGCCCGCCGCCGCGAAGCCCGCGCCCACCGCACCTAAACCTCAGCCTAAAAAGGTCGCTCGTTCCAAGTCCGTCGAGCCCAAGCCGAGCCGTGACGAGATGACCTTTGCCCAGCGCATGGTCACCTCCAAGGAGCCTACGGGCGAGAACGAGATCCCTGGCATGGCGCCGGCTCAAAAAATCATCATTGTCCTTGCCCTCATCGCGTTTGTCATCTTTATGGGCTACACGATCCTGACCAGCATGGGCCTGCTCTAGCCCATTCGCGCTGGGTGCCATGCCCGAACACTCTGCCCTTTTCCAACCCTCAACCTCTGCACAACGCATCCGAAAGGTCGCCCCATGGCTTTGACCGACATCTCGCATCCCACCGACATTGCAATGCTCACCGATCTGTACGAGCTCACTATGGCCCAGGGCCTGTGGGAGAGCGGCAAGGCCAATGAGCAGGGTTGTTTTACCGCGTTTTACCGCGACCATCCTTTTGGCAGCGCCTATGCCGTCATGTGCGGCACCGCCGAACTGCCCGAGCTGGTCGAGAATCTGCGCTTTACGCCCGAGGACATCGACTACCTCGCCTCGCTCCAGGCCCCGGCCGGCGGCGCGATGTTCAAGCCTGGATTCCTCGACTACCTGCGCGATTTTCGTGCGCATGTAAACATCGACGCCGTGCCCGAGGGCGAGCTCGTCTTTCCGCGCGAGCCCATGGTTCGCGTCACCGGCCCCGCGCTGGAGTGCCAGCTGCTTGAGACGGCGCTGCTCAACATCGTTGGGTTCCAGACGCTTGTCGCCACCAAGACGGCGCGCGTGGTGCTGGCGGCGGACGGCCGTCCCGTTGCCGAGTTTGGCCTGCGCCGCGCCCAGGGTCCCGATGGCGGGCTGGCCGTCGCGCGCGCGAGCTACGTTGCCGGCTGCTCCTCTACGTCCAATGTGCTCGCCGGCCGCCGCTACGGTATTCCCGTCTTTGGCACGCATGCGCACAGCTGGGTGATGAGCTTCGACTCCGAGCTCGAGGCATTCCGGGCTTTTGCTAAGTCGAGTCCCAAGAACTGCACGCTGCTCATCGACACCTACGACGTACGTGAGGGCTGCGAGCATGCCATTACGGTTGCCAAGGAGATGGAGGCGGTGGGCGAGCGTCTGTCGGCTATTCGCATTGACTCGGGCGACCTCGCCAAGCTCTCCAAGTATGTTCGTGGCCGTTTTGATGCCGAGGGCCTGCCCTATGTGGGGATCTCGGTTTCTAACGATCTGGATGAGTACACGATTCAGTCCCTGCTCGACCAGGGCGCGCCCATCGACAGCTTTGGCGTGGGCACCAAACTCGCGACCTGCTACGATCAGCCTGCGCTGGGCGGCGTGTACAAGCTTTCCGCCCGCCGTGCGAGCGAGGCAGATCCATGGACGCCGGTGGTCAAGCTCTCTGAGCAGCCATACAAGCGCACGATCCCGGGTGTGCAACGCGTGCGCCGTTATTACGACGGCTTTGGCGGCCCGGTCTGCGACATGATCTACGACGAGGACCATCTGGCGGGGGAGGGCGCCGCGCGCGGCAATACCCTTGTGGCCGTGAACGATGCCGCCCTGGTGACCGACGTGTCCGAACTCGAGTATCGCGAGCTGCTGGTGCCGATCGTGCGCGATGGCAGTGCGGTGGCTCCGCGTGAGAGCATCCAGGACGCGCGCGAGCGCTGTGCTTGGGCGCTCGACCATCTGGACGCAGCTTTCAAGCGCTTCCTGTACCCGCAGACCTATGTGGTGGGTATGGAGCAGGGCCTGGCTCAGGTGCGCGACGAGCTCGTGCGCAAGAACATGGCCGCGGCCTCTGCCTTTCCCTGGGCTCACTAATTCCTTGGGCGGTAGGGGCGAGTCACGCTTCCCTGGCCACCGCCTCGGCCGTTCGCTGAACAGTTGATTGGTTTGACGTATGACGACTTCTTATAAAACGATGGTGGTAAAGATCGGTTCGTCCACGGTGGTGGGCGCCGACGGCAAGGTCAACCGCGCCTTTATCGGCGGGCTTGCCGACCAGGCCGCAGCGCTGCGCGAGCTTGGCTGGCGCCTGATCGTGGTGAGCTCGGGCGCCATTGCCTGCGGCTATCCCGTGCTGGGCTTCGACCGTAAGCCGGTCGGCGACCTGCCGAGCCTGCAGGCCTGCGCCTCGGCCGGTCAGTGCATCATCTCGTCGGCCTACGACGAGGAGTTCCATGCGCGCGACCTGCTCACCTCGCTCGTGCTGCTCACGCGTCACGACACGGCGCGCCGCACGTCCTACCTGCACGCGCGCGACGCCCTGCTTCGCCTGGTGGAGCTCGGCGTGGTGCCTGTTGTCAACGAGAACGATACCGTTACCGTCGACGAGATCAAGTTTGGCGACAACGACACGCTGGCGGCGCTTGTGAGCTGCCTGGTTTCTGCCGATCTGTGCGTGACGCTCTCGGACATCGATGGCCTCTACACCGCCAATCCGCACGAGGATCCCACGGCCGAGTTCGTCCCGGTCGTGCATAAGATCGATGCCAAGATTATCGCCTCGGCGGGCGATTCTTCCACATCGGTGGGTACGGGCGGCATGATCACCAAGATTCGCGCGAGCCGCATTCTCATGACGGCGGGCATTCAGAGCGTGATTTGCTCGGGCGAGGAGCCCGATGCGCTCGTGCGTCTGGCCCGCGGCGAGAGCGTGGGTACGCTGTTCGATCCGCCGGCGGAGCGCCTGGACATCGCACCCCGCAAGCTGTGGATTGCACTGGGCGACAAGGCGCATGGCTCGGTGACGGTCGATGATGGTGCCGCGAAGGCGCTGGTCAGCCGTGGTTCTTCCTTGCTTGCGGTTGGTATTCGCGAGGTCGATGGCACGTTTGCCGAGGGCGATGTGCTCGACGTATGCGACCCGAGCGGCATGGTTGTCGCGCGCGGTATCGCCGAGGCTGATTCGGACGTGTTGGAGCTTGCTGCCGGCCGCCGCCAAGACCAGATCGCCGGCAACCGTCTGCTGGCAGACCTGGCCGAAAAGCCCGCGATCCATCGAGATAATTTAATCGTCTTCGCCTAACCAATTGACGCTGCAAACGCCCCTAAGCGGCAATCTGACGTTCAATCGTCGGGCATGACCAGAAGGTCAATGCCCTCCTC
>ENA-OWRC01002211-OWRC01002211.1-human-gut-metagenome-genome-assembly--contig:-NODE-2211-length-15969-cov-8.601483_pt1 | contig 15969 bp, 9 predicted proteins | sample MGYA00248268_ERZ651895 | MGnify/ENA primary metagenome ERZ651895 (study PRJEB26924, sample SAMEA4378242) | human gut metagenome | biome: human gut; feature: human-associated habitat; material: faeces...
GAAAGAGAGTGCACGGTGCTGTGATGGACTACGATAAACTGATCGCGCCTGCCGCCCAGGCCATGCGGCCCTCCGGCATCCGCAAATTCTTTGATCTGGCCGCCGAGATGCCGGAGTGCATCAGCCTGGGCGTGGGCGAGCCGGACTTCAAGACCCCCTGGGCCGTGCGGGAAGCAGGCATCGAGAGCCTGGAGCACGGCCGTACCCGGTACACCTCCAACGCTGGCTTAAAGGAGCTGCGGGCCGAGATCTGCCGGTATCTGGACCGACGCATGGGCCTGCACTACGACCCTGCCCAGGTGCTGGTGACGGTGGGCGGCAGCGAAGCCATTGACATGTGCATCCGCACCCTGATCCAGCCCGGGGATGAGGTGATCATCCCGGAGCCCTGCTTCGTGTGCTACGAGCCCATCACCACCCTGTCCGGCGGCGTTCCGGTCCATGTGGCCTGCCGTCAGGAGGATGAGTTCCGGCTGCGTGCCGACGCCCTGAAGGCGGCCATCACCCCCCGCACCAAGCTGGTGATCATGCCCTTCCCGAATAACCCCACCGGCGCGGTGATGGAGCGGGAGGACTTGGAAGCCGTGGCCGAGGTACTGCGGGACACCAATGTGATGGTGCTGTCGGATGAGATCTACGCCGAGCTGAACTACGGCCTGCGGCCCCATGTGTCCATTGCCACCTTGCCCGGCATGGCAGAGCGCACCATCGTGGTCAACGGCTTCTCCAAGAGCTATGCCATGACCGGATGGCGGCTGGGCTACGCCTGCGGCCCGGAACCCATCATCAAGATCATGACCAAGATCCACCAGAGCGCCATCATGAGCGCCCCCACCACCAGCCAGTATGCCGCCATCACGGCCCTGCGGGACTGCGACGGCGAGATCGACCGCATGCGCGACGAGTACAACATGCGCCGCCGTCTGGTGGTGCGCTCCTTCAACGACATGGGCCTGACCTGCTTTGAGCCCCGGGGAGCCTTTTACGCCTTCCCCTGCATCAAGAGCACCGGCCTTACCAGCCAGGAGTTCTGCACCCGGCTGCTGGAAGAAAAGCATGTGGCCATCATCCCCGGCGATGCCTTTGGCGCATCCGGCGAGGGCTACTGCCGCGTGTCCTACGCCTACAGCGTGGAGCACCTGACCGAGGCGCTCAAGCGCATCCGGGAGTTCCTGCAGGAAAACGGCCTGGTTCAGGGCAACTGAGGAGGGAATGCTCCATGCGAAAGCAGAATGTGGTGACCGTTCTGGCCCCGGCAAAGCTCAATCTGGCGCTGGACGTGGTGGGCCTGCTGCCCAATGGCTACCATGATCTGGACATGACCATGCAGGCCATCACCCTGTACGAGCGGGTGGTGCTGCGCCGCAGCCCTTACCTGAATCTGCGGCTGCCGGGCAGTCTGGTGGCTCCCAACAACAAAAATACCGCCATCAAGGCGGCGCTGGCGTTTTTCCACTACACCGGCCTGCTGGCGGGGGTGGACATCACTATTTATAAGAATACCCCGGTGCGGGCAGGCATGGCCGGCGGCAGCGCCGATGCCGCCGCTGTGCTGGTGGGCCTGAACGAGCTGTACGGTGCCCGGCTCTCCATGAGCGAGCTGTGCGCACTGGGCGCGTCCATTGGCGCAGATGTGCCCTTTGCCCTCATGGGCGGTACCTGCCGGGTGCAGGGCGTGGGCGACCTGCTCAAGCCCCTGCCGCCGGTGCCGGACTGCTGGTTCACGGTGGTGATGCCGGATTACGGCGTTTCCACCCCGGAGGCCTTTGCCGCCTACGACAAGGTGGGCAGCACGGTGCACCCGGACTGTGAGACCCAGGAAGCCGCCGTCCGCGCCGGAGATCTGGACGCGGTGTGCGCCGCTGCCGGCAACGCCCTGGAAGAATGCAGCGGTGCCAAGGACACCGGGGCCATCAAGGCGTTGCTCCGGGAGCACGGCGCGGTGACCGCCCTGATGACCGGCAGCGGGGCGGCGGTGTTTGGCATCTTCCGGGATGAGACATCCGCCCGCGCCGCAGCAGCGGCGGCAAAGCACCGCTGGAAGCAGGTGTACACCGCGCAGCCGGACAAGGGCGGCGCGCGGGTCGTCTGATCTGTCCATGAATAAACCTCCTTCCCATGGGGCAGAATGGCTCCAAGGGAAGGAGGTCTTTTTTGTGCAGACCTTTTATAAAATCTGCCTGATCCTGATGATCGTGGGCGGCATCAACTGGGGCCTTGTGGGCCTGTTCCAATTCGACTTTGTGGGCTGGCTGCTGGGCGGCAGCGCCTCCATCTGGTCCCGTATCGTGTTCACGCTGGTAGGTCTGGCGGCCCTGTGCGGCATCCCGGGGCTGTTTTCGGACGAAGATTCCTCAGAAGGCTGAAAAAATGCTCAAGGTCAGCTGGCTCGCCCTCTCCGCCTCACTCCGTTCGGCACCTCTCCCTTTGGGAGAGCTGGCGAGAAACGAAGTGACGAGACTGAGAGGGCGAGGATGCTGAAAACAAAGGCATCCGCAGCGAATACTGTGTATGCCTTTGTTGCTGTAGTCCTTATTTGTCGTTGTCCTCCCACCCGACAAGGTCCGGCAGGGTGAGAGTCTCGTCCGAGCAGCGGGTCCGGGGACCTTCCGGCCCGGCGGCCAGGGTGGAGGTGACCTCCCGGGCGATCTCCCGGATGGCGGTGCAGTCCTCCGGCAGGTCGGTCTGGCTGCGGCCGGAGTGGATGAACAAGATCTTGCCCAGGTGCCCCACCACCAGCGTCAGCGGTAAAATCTGCGGGGCAGAGCTGTCATAGCGGTAGCCCTGCTCCTTTGCAGTCTTGTAGATGCGCTGGGCGGCAAAACTCCAGCTCCGCAGGCCACGGGCCTGCTCCACGCCCAGATAGCTGTACAGCACGCCCGGTGCGTCGCAGATGATAGGAAACGGAAATTCAGCCCCCTGGGTGGCCTGCGCCACCGTCCGGGCCGAGGAGCGCACCACGCAGGCCAGCCGGACGCCCCGCAGGCGGGCGTAGGTCTTGAGGTAATGGGTCAGATATTCCCGCGTGACCGGGTGGTCAAAAGCGGGCAGAAAGATCATGACCAGAGGCTGCTCCCCCTCACACAGGGCGTAGAAATCGTTGCCGGGCTTTGTAGGGGTGTCGAAAGTAAAACGGGGGATCGAAGTGCCCACCAAGTGCTCAGAACTCATGCCGCAATTGCACATCCTTTCCGGCTTGCCGCGCACCGGAGCGCACAGTGCCCGGTGCAAATGTTCCGATATAAAAAAATCCACACACTGTCCCGGCAGGGGGCAGCGGTGGATCAAAACCTATAAAAGATCCCGCCCGGTCGTCTGCGGCCAATCAAACCTACCCTTGCGGACAGGTGGGTGCCCTGTCGCCGGTTTCACGCTTCCTCATCGAGCCTCCATGGTCGACCCATGGCGGGGAGGTCTGCATTCCACCGGAGAACTCCGGGCTCCCGTTGAATGATTAGTAGGATCATATAAACCGCAACAAATCGAGCCGGGCAGGAAGTCTTGCCTGGTAATTTGGGGGAGGAAAACGATCAGTCGATCTCGTAATCGTCGCTCAGGCGCTGCTCAAACAGCTTGCTGACTTCCAGCAGAGTCTCGTCGTCCTCTACCACGTCCAGATATTCGCCTTCGTCGTCCTCGCCAACGCTCAGGATCACCAGCTGGGCATCCTCTGCGTCCTCTTCATTTTCGGTGTATTCCACCACAGCCAGATAATGCACGCCCTTGTGGTCCAGTGCGTCGATCACCTCAAAGGTGACCTCGTTGCCGTCCTCGTCCTCAAGGGTCATCAGGTCAGGCTGATATTCTTCCTCAGTATTAGGGTTCTTGATCTCGTCAGACATAATACGCTCCTGTATTGCTTTATCACAAAAAGCAGTTGATGCTGCGGGCTGCACCCCGCTTGGTCTGCTTATAGTGTAGCGTGTTTTGTGCAGTTCGTCAAGATGCTTTTTCGCACAGAAATCATTGGATAAATTTTCACGCATTTTCCTCTCGCACTGCCGCGCAGAATATGGTATACTACTGGTTGAATCTTTTGCGCTGCACCGTGCAGCGTGCAGTACAGTATATGGAACAGGGAGCGGGAATATGTTGAAAAAATTCGGGGCAGTCTGTCTTGCGGCGGTGCTGCTGCTTACCGGCTGCACGCTGCGGCCGCAGGAAAACGGCAGCAAAGTCCAGAGCATCAGCCGCCCGGCGGTGGAATCCGCCGAGCTGCAGTTCACCCACCCGGCAGCAGGGGACACGGTTGCGGTGTTCGATACCTCGGCGGGTGTTTTCCGGGCGGTGCTCTTCCCGGAAAAGGCTCCGCAGGCCTGCGATAACTTTATCGGCCTTGTGCAGCAGGGCTACTACAACGGCCTTACCGTAAGCCGGGTGGAAAATCAGTTCGTGGTGGAAGCCGGGCAGGGCGCAGACGGCAAGGGCTCTACCATCTGGAAGGGCAGCCGCTACCCGGTGGAGACATCGGACAGCCTGCACCACTACGCCGGGGCGCTGTGCATGGGCGTGGACGCCTCCGGCGAGTGCGCCAGCGTGTTCTACGTGGTGGAATCGCTGCCGGGAGAGCAGTCGGTAACGCAGGAACTGGTGGATCAGATGAATGCTGCCGGTTACCGCGCCGAGGTGGTATCCGCTTACCAGACGGCGGGCGGTGCGCCTTATCTGGACTACACCGATACCGTGTTCGGGCAGGTGTACGAGGGCATGGACATTGTGGACACCATCGCCCAGACCGCCGTGGACGAAAACCAGAAGCCCACCGCCGATATCACCATCAACAGCGTGAGCATCGAGACCTATCAGGGATAAATAGTAAAGTCAAAAAAATGATGCCTGTGCGTGAGCACAGGCATCATTTTTTATATCTCCCCGGGGTGCTCCTTGCGCCATGCAAGGTAGTCCTCTAAAATCACTGTGGCACTGACCGAATCCAATATCTCCTTGCGGCGGCTGCCGTAGGTGCCGCTTTCGTCCAGAAGGTCGGCGGCGGCGCAGGTGGTCTGGCGCTCGTCCCACATCCGCACCGGCAGGCCGCTCCAAAGCTCTACGGTCTTTGCCAGCTTGCGGCTCTTGGCGGCGCGTTCGCCCTCGGTGCCGTCCATATTCAGCGGCAGACCGATCAGAATCATCTCGGCTTCGATCTCCTTCGCCACCTCGCATACCCGGGCGGCTACCTTATTGCGGGCTTTTAAAGTGATCTGGGGCGTGATGGCGGTGGTAAGAAATTCGGTGCGGTCGCAGGTGGCAAGGCCGGTGCGGCTGTCCCCGTAGTCAACGGCTAAAATCTTCATACAAAGTCCCTTTCCGGTGTGCAGGCTGTTTTTTTCAGTGTACCACAGCGGCGGCGGGATTGCAAAGAAAAGCTGTGGTTTTATCACCGGTTTCGTGTTACAATAAAAGCAAAAATCAACGAGCGGGAGGAAACCGAAATGCTGAAACTGGTTCTGGGCGCTTCCGGCAGCGGCAAGACCACCCTGCTGTATGCCCGCATCCGTGCCCGCGCCGAGGCGGGAAAGCGCAGCATCCTGCTGGTGCCGGAGCAGTTTACTTCCAGCACCGAAGCGCGCATCTACCGGGAGCTGGGAGATGCCCTTTCCGGCATGGTGGAAAGCTATTCCTTTACCAGTCTGGCCGAGCATATCCTTGCGGTAGAGGGCGGCGCGGCGGTGCAGACCCTGACCGATGCCGGGCGGGCGGTGCTGGTGCGCCGTGCGCTGGAGGAATTGCAGGATAACGTGCACTACTACTACCGCCACCGGCGCAGCGCGGCCTTTTGCCAGATGGCTGCCGAGACCATTGATGAGCTGAAAAGCGCCGGGCTTTCCGGGCAGCAATTGCAGGAGCTTGCCCGGGACTGCGGCTCCGAGAGCGCAAAGCTGGGCGAACTGGCACTCATTTTTCAGGGCTACGAAAGCCTGCTGGCGGGCACTGGCATGGATCCCGCCGACCGTCTGGAACTGGCGGCAGACCGTCTGGAAGCTGCGCTTGCCCGGGACGAACTGCCGGACTTTTTGCGCGAGCGCGAGGTGTTCATTGACGAGTTCGACACTTTCAACGCGCCCAAAAAGCGGCTGATGGGTGCCATGCTGGCCGCACTGCCTGCCGTGACGGTGGCGCTGTGTGAGGACGGCGCACCCATGCAGCCCGGCGATTTGGAACTGTTCTCCGGTGCAAAGCAGGTGGCGGCGCAGCTGCGCCAGCTGGCGCGCAAAAACGGCGCACAGGTGGCCGCGCCGGAACTGCTGCGGCGGGACCTGCGCCATAAGGATGCGCCGGGGCTTGCCGCCTTGACCGAGCTGCTGGAGACCGGCAGCTGCACCCCGCCGGAAAGCGCCCCGGAGCTGCGGCTGTTTGCCGCCGCCAGCCGGGAGGAGGAAGCCCGCTGCGCTGCTGCCGCCATCCGCCGCCTGATGCGGCAGGGCGTGCGCTGCGGAAAGATCGCGGTGGTCTGCCGCGATATCAGTCTGTACCGGGCTGCGGTGCGGTACGAGTTCCGCATGGCAGAGATCCCGTTGTACTGCGACGAGCCCACCACCCCGGAGTTCAGCGCACCCGCCACGGCGGTGCGGGCGCTGCTGGCACTGCTGCGGGGCGCGGACATGACCGAGCAGCTGACCGTACTGGCAAAGACCGGCCTGTGCGACCTGACTGAACCGGAGGTCTGTGCGCTGGAAAACTACGCCTACACGTGGTCGCCCAATGCTGCGGCGTGGCGGGCAGAATTTACCAAAAGCCCCCGGGGCTTCGGCGATGCCGAACTGACTGAGGAGGACACCCAGAACCTGACCCGTGCCGAGAACGCCCGCAAAAAGCTGGTGACGGCGGTGGATACCCTGCGCGGCAAGGTGCGCAGCGCCAATGCGGAGCAGATCAGCCGGGCGCTGTATTTCTGCCTGAAGGAGCTGGGCGCAGAGGGACAGCAGGCTGTGCAGGTGGAGGATATCCGCACTGCCCGGGGCATCCCGGCGGCAGAGGAAGCCGCCCGCGAGTGGAACGTGGTAATGCAGCTGCTGGACGAGATGGCGCGGCTGCTGGGCAGTCAGGGCATCACCGTGCCGGAGTACGAGGATCTTTTCAGCCTGCTGCTGCGCTCCTCCGACCTTGGGCACATCCCGCAGACCTTGGACGCAGTGGTGCTGGCAAGCGCCGGCAAAATGCGTCTGGATGCGCCGGATTATGTATTTGTGCTGGGGCTTGCGGAGGGGGAATTTCCATGTACTCCCGCAGAGAGCGGCCTGCTGACCCATGCCGACCGCGATCTGCTGATGGCAAAACAGATCGACCTGCCGGACTGCTTTGAGAACCGCGTGGTGCGCGAGCAGGTCTGTTTCTACAAAGCCCTTACCGCCCCGGCAAAGGGGCTGTGGATGAGCTGGCCGAAAGGGCAGGGGCAGACCCTGTGCGCTGCGCTGGAACCCATCGTGGAGGCATTGCAGCCCGCCGCGCCGCAGCTGGAACTCATCGACCTTGCCGCCACTCCCGCAGACGGTCTGGACGTGCTGGGCGGCGGCTGGCCGATGACCGAACTGGAACGCGCCAGCCTGACCGAGGCGCTGCGCGCCCCCGGCGAAGGGGTGCAGGCACCCCGGGGACTGGCACTGCTGCAGCGCATGGAAGAGGATCCGCCCCGGCAGGTGCAGGATCTGCCCACGCTGGAAATGCTGCTGGGCAGGCGGCTGCACATCTCGCCCAGCCAGCTGGAAAAATACTATACCTGCCGCTACGGCTACTTTTTGCAGTATGTGCTGGGGCTCAAGCCCCGCCGCCGTGCGGAGCTTTCGGCTGACCAGAGCGGCACCCTGATGCACTGGGTCTTGCAGATGGCACTGGACCCCCACCCCGGGGCAGACAACCCCTGTGCCGGGCTGCGTCCTTTTTTGGAACTGGACGACGCCGCCATGGCCGACCTTGCCGCCGCACTGGTGGACGAGTACGCGCGGCGCTATCTGCCGGAGGATACCGCACGCTTTGCCTATCTGCTCTCCCGGCTGAAAAAGAGCATGACCAGCCTGTTGTGCTATCTGCGGGACGAGCAGAACCAGTCCCAATTCAAGCCCGTGGCCTGTGAGCTGAAAATAGGCAGGGGCGAGGATGCCGTGCCCGGGCAGGTGTACCGCCTGTCAGATGGGCGCACGGTACAGCTGGTGGGCACGGTGGACCGCGCAGACGAGTGGATCGAGGATGACGGCACCCGCTGGGTGCGGGTGGTGGACTACAAGACCGGCAGCAAAAAGCTGGACCTGAAGGAGGTCTACTGCGGACTGGACTGCCAGATGCTGCTGTATCTGTTCAGCCTGACCCGGGATGCGGGCGGGCGCTTTACCGGCGCACAGCCGGCGGGCGTTTTGTATCTGCTGGCCGACCCCGCCCCCCAGACCCTGCCGCGCGGGCAGGCCGCCCGGGCAGTGGAGTACCAGCTGGACGGTCTTGTGCGGGACGAGCAGAAGATCTTTGACGCCATGGACGCGGACGAAACGGGCAAGTACCTGCCCTTTGGCTACCGCAACGGCGCACCCAGCCCCTACCAGAAGGAGAAACGAGCCGACAGTGCCAAGCTCAGCCGCATTCAATTGCATCTGGACGACCTTGTCACCCAGATGGGCGAGCAGCTTTACGGCGGGCAGATCGACGCCGAGCCGCTGGTGGTGAGCAGCAGCAAAAGCCCCTGCACTTGGTGCGATTACAGCTTTATCTGCTGCCACGAGACCGGGCTGCACGAGCGCGCGCTGGAAGCCCCCGCAAAACCCTTTGAACCCGAGGAAGAACCCGAAGAAAAGGAGGAACAGCCGTGAGCGGACCCAAATGGACCCCAGCGCAGCAGGCCGCCATCGCCGACCGGGGCGGTGCGCTGCTGGTAAGCGCAGCCGCAGGCAGCGGCAAGACCGCCGTGCTGACCGAGCGGGCGGTGCAGCTGATCACCGACCCGGAGCACCCGGTCAACGCCGACCGGCTGCTCATCGTCACCTTTACCAACGCGGCGGCGGCAGAGCTGCGCGCCCGCATCGGGCAGGCGCTGCTGCACCGCAGCCAGCTGCAGCCCGGCAACGCCATGCTGCGCCGCCAGCGGATGCTATTGCAGCGCGCGCCTATCTGCACCATTGATGCTTTTTGCCTGAACCTGCTGCACAAGCACTTTCAGGCGCTGGACATCCCGCCGGATTTTGCCCCGGCAGACCCCGGTACCGTACAGCTGCTGCGGGGGGCGGCACTGGCCGAAACGCTGGAAAACGCCTACCGCGACCCGGATTTCTGCGCCTTTGCAGATCTGTACGGCAAGGGCCGCACGGATAAACCGGCGGGCGATGCCATTTTGCAGATCTACGATTTTCTGCGGGCACTGCCGGACTACGACCGCAAGCTGGATGAGTTTCTTGCCCCTTACGAGCAGGAGAACGGCTTTGCTTCCACCTGTTGGCACGACCTGCTGCTGGCCGAAGCTGCCCGCTGCGCCAAGGCTGCACGGGAGCTGCTGATGGCAGCACTGGCCGATTGCCATGCGGATTTTGATCAGGAACTGGCAGTCGCTGAGGAGAAAAAGACCCCCTCTGCCCGGGCAAAGGCACAGCTTGCGGTGGCAGAAAAATACGAGGAAGCCGGTACAAGGCTGGAAAAAGCCGCCGCCCTCTTTGCGCAGGCAGAGCAGCTGGCTGCTGCCGGACAGTGGGACCCGCTGTATGATCTGCTCACCCCCTATGTGCTGGGCATGGAGGAAGCGCCCGGGCTGAAGGGCATGAAAAAGCGTCTGGGCGGCGACCACAAGGCGGAGATCAAGACCCGCTCGGACGAAGCCGCCGCCCTGTTCGAGCAGATGACCCAGCTCATCTGCTGTTCCGAAGCCGAAGCCGAGACCGACCGGCAGATCACCCTGCCCCGGCTGCGGGCGCTGTTTGCCGCCGTGCGGGACTTCGATGCCCGGTTCACAGCCAGAAAAAGGGAGCGCAAGCTGCTGGAATTCAGCGATTTTGAGCACCTTGCCCTGCGGCTGCTGCGCACCCCGGAGGGCACGCCCACCCCCTTGTGTGAGAACATCCGTCAGGACTACGCCGCCGTGATGGTGGACGAATATCAGGACACGAACGCCCTGCAGGATGCCCTTTACCGCTGCCTTGCCGCCCCGGCGGGAGATAACCTCTTCCTTGTGGGCGACTTAAAACAGAGCATCTACCGTTTCCGGCAGGCAGAGCCGGGCATCTTCCGGCAAAAGCTGGACAGCTGGCCGCTGCTGCCGGGCGCAAAAGCCCGTCCCCGCCCGCCGGAGGGCACCCCGGGCACAGACGCTCTGCTGGCGCTGGATGCAAACTTCCGCTCTGCACCGCAGGTGGTGGCGGGCATCAACTACCTCTTTGAGCAGCTCATGACCCCGGAGCTGGGCGATACCGCCTACGGTGACGGGCAGCGTCTGGTCTGCGGCGCACCCGGGGAATATCAGGGCAGCGTGGAGGTGCAGTTTCTGCCGGATGACGAAGCCGAAACGGATGCGGGCTGGATCGCCGAGCGCATCGAGCAGCTGGTTTCTGCCGGAGAGCCGGTGCGAGAGGGCAGCACCACCCGCCCGGTGCGGTACGAGGACTGCTGCGTGCTGCTGGCGGCGCGCACGGATTTCCCGGTGTATGTGGAGGCGCTGACTGCCCGGGGCATCCCGGTATACGCCGACGCCCGGGAGAACCTGATGCTTGCGCCCCACATCCGCCCCCTCATCGCCCTGCTCAAGGTCATCGACGACCCCTCGCAGGATATCTATCTGGCCGCCGCCATGCTGGGCCCCATGTTCGGCTTTACCGAGGACGACCTTGTGCGGCTGCGCGCCCGCAGCCGTCAGGTGCAGGCCGAGCCGGACAAAAAGCCCGCCCGCATCAGCTTGTACGGCGCGCTGCTGCTGGCGCTGGAGGACCTGGCAGATGATCCCTTTACCGAGAAGGTGAAGGACTTCTACGCCCATCTCACCGCGCTGCGGCAGATGGCGCGCAGCGCCCCGGCGGAGCAGCTGCTGGAAGAAATTTTTGCCTCCACCGGCTATCTGGCGGCGCTGGGCGTACTGGAAAACGGTGCCCGCCGCCGGGAGGATGCCCGCCGCTTTGCCTCCTTCTGCGCCACTTCCGGTGCAGGCGGCATATCGGCGTTGGTACGCGCTATTGATGCCGCCGCGCAGGCCGGCAGCACCGGACAGGACACCGTGCCCAGCGGGGTGCACCCGGGGTGCGTGTCCATCATGACCATTCACCGCTCCAAGGGCTTGCAGTTCCCGGTGGTGTTCGTGGGGGATACAGCCCGCAAGTTCAACGCTTCGGATATCCGTCAGCCGGTGCTGGTGCACCGCACTTTCGGCGCAGGGCTGCGGCTGCGCCCGGAAAACGGCGAGGGCGCTTACAAGACCGCCGCCTACACCGCGCTGGCTGCTGTCCATGCCAAGGAACTGCGCAGCGAGCAGATGCGCCTTTTATATGTGGCGCTCACCCGCGCACAGGATAAGCTCATCCTCACTGTGCCCCTGAGCAGCGGTAAGACTGCAAAGCCCTTTGCCAAGGCGGCGGCTTTTCTGGCTGCCGGGGCGGGGGCTACGCTGCACCAGCAGGCCAACAGCTTTGCCGACTGGCTGCGGGCGGCACTGCTGGTGCACCCGAACGGCGGGGTGCTGCGGCAGCTTTCCGGCAACCGGGAGCTGCTTTTTGTGCAGACTGAAAGCGTGATGGATATCGAGGTGTGTGACGATGCTGTACAGCTGTCCGAGGAACCGGATGCAGCCACGCCGGACGAAGCACCGGAGACCGACCCGGCACTGGTGGAGAAGCTGCGGCAGGGCTTTGCATGGCAGTACCCGGCGGCAGCGCTTGCACAGGTGCCCGCCAAGGTCAGCGTGACCAGCATCGTGCACAAGGCCGAACAGACCACGCTGGAGCGCCCGGGCTTCCTTTCCAAGGACGGTCTGACCGCCGCCGAGATGGGCACGGCTCTGCACGCTTTTCTGGAGCACGCAGACTTTGCCCGGCTGGCTGCGGCCAAGGCTGCGGGCACGCTGGACGAAGCCATCCCGGCAGAGCAGGATCGTCAGGTGGCGGTGCAGCTGACCGCCCCGGAGATCGCGGAAAAGCTGGACGCGGTGTGCATCCGCCGCTTTGTGGAAAGCGAAGCCTTTGCAAAGATCTGCGCCGCGCAGCAGGTGCTGCGGGAACTGCCCTTTATCACCGCGCTGCCCGCCGGTGCGGTACTGGCGGCACAGGGGCACGAAGCGCTGCCTGCTGCCGCAGACGCGCAGGTGCTGGTGCAGGGCATCGCCGACCTTGTGCTGGTGTACCCGGATCATCTGGAACTGCTGGACTACAAGACCGACCGCCGCAAAGCCGAGAGCGATTTCCTGTGCGCCTACCGCGCCCAGCTGAACCTTTACGCCATTGCCATCGAAAAGCGCTTTGCGCCTAAAAAGGTGACCTATAAGGGCATCTACTCCTTTGCGCTGGGCAAACTGATCGAGGCATAAAACGATTAAAATGGGCCTCCGCTGCGCTCTGGCCATGAATAGCGGAAGAATTATTTATATTTCGCGTTTGTCGCGCTCTGCGGAGCGCTCCAAACGCATTTTCACGGGAAAGGTCGTAGCGGAAAACAGGCAGCTTTACCCGCAACGCAGCTGTTTCCACAGGAAACAGGCGTTGCAGATGCTGTTTTGATTTGCGACTCCTCCTGTGAAAATGGGTTTCAGGAAAGTCCGCAGACTTTCCTGAAACCCAAAATTAAAAATATTCTTTCCGCTGAATATGGCCAAAGCGCACGCGGCGGCCATTTAAAATCGTCCCACGGCAAGAAAAAGGCTGCTGCACAGGGTATGTGCAGCAGCCTTTTATAGGTTACCCGATATAGCTGATATTGGCGTCCAGCTCGCCGCTGTAACCGTTGATGCGGGCTTTCTCGGTGCCCTGCCACAGATCGCAGCCGATGGGGCTGGAAGAGACGCCGTAGTGGGCGTTCCAGATGGTGTAGCGGCTGCGCAGGGTGTTGTAGTTCACCCGCTTGCGGTACCATGTGGTGGAAGCGTACACGCCGGGCTTGTAGCCCAGCTCCTTTACCCGCTCGCAGAAGGCGATGGCGCACTTGGTGCGATCCTCAACGCCCAGACCGTCAGCGCGGCCGGTGCCGCCCGGAGCGGTGGAAGCCTCGGTGTCATAGAAAATGGGGTAGTCCAGCATCCGGCCGTTCAGCGCCCAGTTGCAGCCCTCGGCCTCCTCCTGCGCTTCGGCCTCGTTTACGGCCTGCGTAAAGAAATACACGCCCACCTTCAGTCCCGCGTTGCGGGCATTGGTGAAGTGCTCTTCGAACATGGGGTCCTTGACCAGGTTTCCCGCAGCACCGTAGCCACGGTAGCCGATGCGGATGATAACGAAGCTCACGCCGGATTTTTTGATCTTGTTCCAGTCCAGCCCGGACTGATACTTGGACACGTCGATGCCAAAGGTCACGTTGTCCTGCTTTACGCCGTTGGCGTCAAAATAATACAGTTTGCCGTCAATGGAGCGCAGACCGGTGACCTTTTTGTTGGTGTCCTGCGCGTAGTAGTAGGTCTTGCCGTTCTCGGTGCGCCAGCCGGAGTAGGCGGGTTCTTCTTCCTTGTCTGTGATGCCGAACAGCCAGTTGAACAGCCACCGGAAAAAGCCGTTTTCATCGGTCAGGTCGATGCACTGTGCTTCGGCATCCTCCAGCGCGCCGGAATCCAGTGCCTGCTGGATCTGCTCCGGGGTCAGCAGCACGCTGCCCTCCGGGGTGTGCTGGCTGGCGGTGTCGTTCTGGGTGGTGCCGTCCGCTGCGGGAGCCTGCGGGTCCTGCGCGGCCAGCTCCGGGGTCTCTTCCAGCAGCATGGCAGGAGCGTTTTCCTCTTCCAGTGCGGTATCCCCGGCGGGCTGTGCCGGTGCTTCCGGCGTTTCAACAGCTTCTTCCGGTGCAGCCGGTGCAATTTCAGCGGTTTCCGGTTTTTCAGTCTGTCCCGGGGCGGGGGCAGTCTGCTGCGGCTGCGCGGTGCTTTCCGCTGTCTGCTCCGGGGCAGTGGCCGCTGTGCTCTCGGTGACCGGTGCAGGGTCAGCCGCTGCCGGGCTGCTTGTCTGCGGCGTTCCGGCGGTGATGTGGGGCACGACTGTGCCCACGGTCAAAGTCTCCGGCTGTGCAGACAGCAGGGTCGCTGCCCCTGCGCCGCCCACAGCCAGAACCAGCGCCATGGTCAGCGCTGCAACGGCTGCCGCCGCTTTGCGGCGGGCTGTGCCGGATCGGTCAAATCGTTTTTTCATCTGTCGTCTCTGCCTCCGAATCTCCCGGTGGTGCAGCACTGGGCTGCACCGGACCCTTGCCCCTTGCCCGGGACGGGCCCGCTTTTATTCCACGCCGCCCATGCGTTCAGGATAAAAAGGACGGCGGATGATAACTTTACTCTTCCTCTAGTATACACCCGCACGCGGGGAGCAGTCAACGGCACAGCGGGCTTCCTCACAAATTCTCCACCGGGGCAGTGTGTCGGAAAATGTTCCAAATGGAATACGTTCCGGCGGGGCAGAACATTGCACAAAGCCGAAATTTCACATTTTTTCCAGCAACCCCTTGCTGTCTTGACAGGTGTATGGTATGATACAAGGCATACGTTCGTAACTTTAACGATCTGTTTTGGATAGAAAGGCAAGTTTTATGTCGAAGCTGAAAGAATTTTTGGCGCGGAAGGATATCGTCATCTCTCCGCAGCGTTACCTCATTGACGCACTGGGCGCAATGGCACAGGGTCTGTTCGCCAGCCTGCTGATCGGCACCATCATCAAGACGGTGGGTCAGCAGACCGGTCTTGCCCTGCTGGTGGATCTGGGCGGCTACGCCACTGCCATGAGCGGCCCCGCCATGGCCTGTGCCATCGGCTGGGCACTGCACTGCCCGCCGCTGGTGCTGTTCAGCCTGATCACCGTGGGCTACTCGGCCAATGCGCTGGGCGGCGCAGGCGGCCCGCTGGCTGTGCTCATCATCGCCATTGTGGCGGCAGAGCTGGGCAAGGCCGTGAGCAAGGAGACCAAGGTGGATATCCTTGTCACCCCGCTGGTGACCATCTTTGCGGGCGTCGGGCTGTCCATGCTCATCGCCGCCCCCATCGGCGCAGCCGCAAGTCAGGTGGGCACCCTGATCATGTGGGCCACCGAGCAGGCTCCGCTGGTCATGGGCATTCTGGTGTCGGTCATCGTGGGTGTGGCGCTGACCCTGCCCATCTCCTCCGCTGCCATCTGCGCCGCACTGGGTCTGACCGGCCTTGCAGGCGGCGCTGCCGTGGCAGGCTGCTGCGCCCAGATGGTGGGCTTTGCCGTGATGAGCTACAAGGAGAACGGCGTAGGCGGCCTTGTCAGTCAGGGTCTGGGCACCAGTATGCTGCAGATGGGCAACATCATCAAGAACCCCCGCATCTGGATCGCCCCCACGCTGGCCAGTGCCATCACCGGCCCGCTGGCTACCTGCCTGTTCCACTTTGAGATGAACGGCGCGGCGGTGTCCTCCGGCATGGGCACCTGCGGTCTGGTGGGTCAGATCGGCGTTTACACCGGCTGGGTCAGCGACATTGCCGCCGGTACCAAGGCTGCCATCACCCCCATGGACTGGGCCGCCATGGTGCTGCTGTGCTTTGTGCTGCCCGCCGTGCTCAGCGTGGTGTTCTGCGCGGTAGAGCGCAAGCTGGGCTGGATCAAGGAAGGCGATTTGAAGCTGAACTAAATAGTTATAGGTAAACCACCGGAGCATCTGCGGATGCTCCGGTGGTTTTGTTTGTGGGGGGACGAACTCTCAGGCGCTCCCGCGCCAGCTCTCCCAAGGGGAGAGCTTTTTTGTACCCCCTCAGTCGCTGCGCGACAGCTCCCCCAAGGGGACGCCTTTCGGCGCTGCCGCAAAGTTTCCCGCCACCACTGAAGCCGTCCCCTTGGGGAAGGTGGCTGCGAACGCAGTGAGCAGACGGAAGGGGTA
>ENA-OWRC01002225-OWRC01002225.1-human-gut-metagenome-genome-assembly--contig:-NODE-2225-length-15884-cov-2.311011_pt1 | contig 15884 bp, 22 predicted proteins | sample MGYA00248268_ERZ651895 | MGnify/ENA primary metagenome ERZ651895 (study PRJEB26924, sample SAMEA4378242) | human gut metagenome | biome: human gut; feature: human-associated habitat; material: faeces...
GTTTTTAACTGCCTGCGATGAGGAATACCAAATAGTGAGAGGGCTTGATGCCGGCGGTGACGATTATGTTACAAAGCCGTTTAAGCTTTTAGAGCTTCTTTCAAGAATACGTGCGCTTATCAGAAGAAATGCTTTTCAAAATTTTGTAAGCAGTGATTTGGTAATTGACACAAATAATATGACGGTTAAAAAGAACAATCAAAATATATTTGTCACGAAAACGGAATTTCAAATTCTTTCGATGCTTATAAGAAACAACGGCGCAATAGTCACAAGGTCAAGCCTTTTGCAAAGCATTTGGGACGACAGCGGAAATTTTATTGACGACAACACATTATCTGTTCATGTAAGCAGACTAAGAGAGAAAATCGGAGCAGATAAAATTGCGACCGTAAGAGGAATAGGATATCGTTGGGAGGAAAATATATGAAAATTATTATCCTTTCAATTTTATGCGGTATATTGCTTTTGATATCCTTTATCCTCTTAATCCAAAATTACAAGCTAAAAAAGGACACAAGAGCCTTGATTGAGAGTATTGATGAATTTACAAATCAGGGAAAAACAACGCAAATAAGCCTTTGGGATAACGATTTTGCACGGCTTCAAAATGCCGTGGGTGACCTTGAGGAATTAGTCAATCTTGAAAAAGGCAAGCTGTATAACGAAAACAAGAAAAACGTTCAATTTATATCCGACATATCGCACCAGCTTAAAACTCCGATTGCGGCGCTCAGGCTTTACTGCGAAATGGACCTTGCAAGCGGTGAAAACGCACACGCACAAAAAGAGCTTGAATTAATCGACAAAACAGAGCAGCTGATATATAAGCTTTTGAAGCTTGAAAAGGTCAAGCTTGACACATATTATATGAATTTTGAACGAAACGACCTTAACGAAATATGCCAAAAGCTTATTTTAGATTTCAAGCCGCTTTTTAAGGAAAAAAATTTTGAGTTAAACGGCACCAGCAAAATCAGGTGCGACAGAGAATGGCTTTACGAGGCACTTGCAAACATAATAAAAAACGCCTGCGAACACACAGACGATAAAGGAAATATTAAAATCACAATAACAGACAGCGAACGCTCGGCAACAATAGAGATTGAAGATGACGGCGGCGGAATGAAAGAGGAGGAAATACCGAATCTTTTCACCCGCTTTTACAAGGCTGAAAACTCTGCAAAAAGCAATACGGGCATCGGGCTTGCAATAAGCAAAGCAATTATTGAGCGCCATCACGCTCTAATCACGGCGCAAAACAAAAACGACGGCTTATGCATTACAATATGCCTGCCTAAAATTGACGGCTACGAGGCGCTGTAAATACGAAATCAAAATACCGCCCTTTTGAATAAATCGGGCGGATTTTTTGTCATTATTTCAAAACATTACGAAATCTTAAGATTAAAGTAAGTTTAATTAAAGATTGGCGCTGTATTATTAAGATAAAGAAAAAGATTAACATCGAAAGGAAAAGCAAAATGAAAATAATCGAATGTAAAGACCTCACAAAGGAATACATTAGCTCAGACAGCACCGTTAAGGCGGTTGACAATGTGAGCATATCGTTTGAGCAGGGAGAATTTTGCGCCGTGACAGGTCCGTCAGGCTCAGGCAAATCCACATTTTTGCACATTCTCTCCTCTCTTGAAAATGCAACGAGCGGCTATGTAATTTACGGTGAAAAAAGGCTCAGCGACTACAGCGACAATCAGCTTTCTATTTTGAGGAGAAGAAGATTTGGCTTTGTTTTTCAGTCCTACAATCTTGTAAACGAGCTGACAGGGTACGAAAACATTATTTTGCCCATTATGCTTGACAAGAAAAAAGTTGACGAGGAATACATAAACAAGATTATAACAATGCTCGGAATTGAGGACAGGCTTTCGCATTTGCCAAGTGCGCTTTCGGGCGGCCAGCAGCAGAGAATTGCAATAGCAAGAGCACTTGCAAACAAGCCGTCAATACTGTTTGCCGACGAACCTACGGGTAATCTTGACAAAAAGAGCGGTCAAGAAGTGCTCTCACTTTTAAAATATTGTGCAAAGGAATTTGGAATTACACTCATACTTGTAACCCACGATTTGCACGTTGCCGAGCAGGCAGACAGAATACTCACCATTGAGGACGGCAAAATAATTGCCGACACAAAGGCGGTGGCTGAAAATTGAAAAAGGAATTGACAGTTAATACCCTTGCGCTCGGAAATATAAAAAACAGAAAAAAACAATACACGATAATGATTATCGGCATTATCCTTGCAATGGTATTTTCAAGCAGTATCGTGTTTTTATACTCGGCGGCGCAGGAAACAAGCAATGCAAATTACTACAAAAGCCACGGATATGAAACTATGATTATATCCGCCGCAGGGATTGACGAAAGCGATTTTAAGGCTTTGCAAGACGACAAAACCGTTGAAAGCTTAGGCACGGCGCACATCTTGGGCTATGCGTATAACAAAAACGAAAGTAAATCTTTAGGCTCAAACATTGCATACTTTGACGAAAACGGCAAAAATCTTGCAAATCCCATCCTTCTTGACGGCAAATATCCGCAAAACAAGGGCGAGGTTGCGATTGAAAAGACAGCGCTTTCAAAATTAGGATATAAAAATGCAAAAATCGGCGATACAATCACATTTCAGCTTGATATTCAAAATGACTGCTCAAATTATTACAAAACAGTGGAAAAGAAATACAAGCTCGTCGGAATTTTGCAGGATAAAAAATCGATTATAGGCTATTCATATTTCGAATCTGACCAATACGACACGCTTATTCCTGCAATTCTTGTATCAAACAAGGAAAAAATCGATGCAGGCGGTAAAGAAATGCTTGCATTTTATATAAAATGTAAAAATAAAAATATTCTCAAAATCAGTCAATCAGTTTCACAAAAAGCAACTTCCGAAATAAACTATAATTATATATCATCAAACAACTCGGCAAGCTTTGACGAGTTAATGTCAGGAGGCGACCTCGCCGTTTTGCTTCTCATTGTGCTTATTTTAGCCTCCTGCGTTGCAATTGTAAATTCGTTTAACAACAACCTTAAGGACAGACGAAAGCAAATAGGTATGCTTAGAGCTATAGGCACAACGAAAAGGCAGATTATAAATATTTTCGGACGTGAGGCATTTATAATTTCGCTTATCTGCGTTCCGATTAGCTTGGCAATTTCTTATTTCACGGTAAGCCTTTTATTAAAGCTTGCAATAAAAGACGCCGTTATGTCAAAAAGCCTTATTGTGCTGCCGGTTGCGGCAGTAATCAACGAAGCCGTAGTTATGCTTGCGGCATTAATTCCGCTTATTTCAGCCTCCAAAACCTCGCCTATGCAGGCAATAAGGAATATTGAAACGGCAAGGAAATTTAATAAAAAGAGAATTAAAACAAAGAAAGAATATAATCCCGAAAAGCTGATTGCAAAAAGAAACTTAGGCTTTTACAAAGGAAGCAAGATTACGGTTTGCATTATTCTTATGGCAACAATTTTGCTTTCCAATTACGGCTGGGCGTCTATAATAAACTCAAATGATTCGCATTTAAACAGCGCAAGCTATGACTATAAGCTTCTTACTATGTATGAAAGCGGAGAACAGGGAATCAATGAGGCTGAAAGGCAGGATATTGAGGCTTTGCCTTATATCGGCGAAACCGAGGGCAGAAAAACCGCAAACGCTTATCTTTATTTTGACAAGATAACGGACTTTTTCAAGGCTATAAATTACGACGTATTTATGAATCACGAGGAGATTAACAACACCGACGACCTTGTAAAACAGATTAAAAACGGTAAGCCAAACAAGTACTACGAGAAAGAAAAAAAGGATTTAAAAATAAGCAAGGAATACTGCTCTATAAACATTAATGCTTATGATGAGGCGCAATTTAAAATGGCGGAAAAATATGTTGCCGACGGAAAAATCAACTACTCCGCTTTAAAATCGGGAGATGAAATAGTCCTCATAGCGCCAAAAAAGGTTGAAGCCACAGGCAAAATCGGAGTAACCAAGACTTTTGAATCGACTCTGAATTTTGATAAAGATATTGGCAAAAAAACAGTCGGCTCAAAAACGCTTGCAAAAGCCGATTCACCGTACAAGGCAGGAGATAAAATAACGTTTCGATTAAAAAGCGGTGAAGAAAAAACGGCTAAAATAGGCGCAATAATTCACCCCTATTCTTATGAAAATACAAGCGTTAATTTTTCATCCGACTTTCAAATAGCTACCACGATTGACGGAATGCGTGCGTTTGACAAAAATTTAAAATACAACTTGCTGTATATCAATGCAAGCGAAGAGGTCAACGATAAAATTGACGAAGAAATTACAGAGGAGCTTAGCACTTATACCGAAAAATACGGCGGATATTTAAACTCTATTTATGAAAACCATCAGTTCTTGGAAAAACAAAAAATGCTTGAAATCGTAACGATTGTAAGTATATTAATAATCTGTTTTGCGGTAAGCCTCAGCATTATTAACAACGCAATGAGCGCAAGAATAAGAGAAAGCAAGAGAGAAATCGGCACGCTCAGGGCAGTAGGTGCAGACGAAAGAGCGCTGACTAAATCATTTATAAATCAAATGACGTCAATGTTTACGCTCGGAATAGGCATAGGCTTCGGACTTTATATATTAAGTTTTGTCGTGATAAAAATAATCGGTAAATATCTTTATGACATAAATTTAGCGTTAACGTTTAATCCTTTGCCGGCAATAATCATTTCGCTTGTTTTATTTCTTTTATGCTCAATTAACTTATGGGTTAAGGTAAGAAAAGAAATGAAAAACAGCATAGTTGAAAATATAAGAGAATTATAGAGGAAAATTATGAAAAAGCTACTTTGTATATTTATTTCAATAATATTATGCTTTAGCTTTGGTATGACGGCTTTTGCAGAGGAGGACGACACCGCACCGAACGATACTCAAAGTGCATCGCAACCACGATTAATGGTGGAAAGCTATACCCTTTCAAAGCCTGATTTAAAGCCAAACGAAAGCGCAACGCTTGAAATAAAACTAAAAAACCACAGCCTAAAGAAAAATATAAACAACATTGCAATCACTCTAAGTGACGAGGCAAACGAAATAAGCGCAATAGGTGTAAATTCAGGCTATATTGATAAAATTATTCCAAATTCCACCTACACGTACACCGCCACAATAAGAGCGACGAAAACAGCAAGCGAGGGTGTGCACAAGCTGGCTGTCAGTTTAGAATATGAGGACGATGATTATACTCAATATACTTCAACGTCGCAAATATCAATAAATGTTACAAAGAAAAAGAAGGCTTCAACAACAAAAAAGGCGGCTAAAAAGAAAACAACGCAAAATGCCTCCCGCCCGCAATTAATCGTCACCTCCTACTCTCTTGACGGCAAATACGTATCGCCGTCAAAAAGTGCAAATTTATCCGTAATTCTAAAAAACGAGAGCAAGGACAAATCCATTAAGAATTTGAAACTTACTATAAGTGAGGAAAAAAACGACATTAAATTCAAAAGGGAAACCTTTTTTGTTGATGAAATAAAGCCAAAAGGCACATACACGTTAAACATTGAATTAACCGCCGCAAAAACGGCTGAAATAGGAGAGCACAAGCTCGTTTTGGCAAGCACTTATGAGGACAAATATTTCACCTCGTTTGAAAGCTCGGATAATATTTTAATTAATGTCAAGCAAAAGACGGCACTTGATTATGACGGCATTATTCTTCCAAAAAAGCTTACGCAGGACGATACGGCTACTATGGAAGTAAATTTGATGAACACGGGCAAATCGGCAATAAGAAATGCAAAAATCAGCTTTGACATTGACGGACTTGAAACGGGAGGAGTTCTCTTTATCGGCATGATAAAGGCAGGCGAAAGCAAGACGGGAAGCGCTAATTTTCAGGTAAGTTCATCTAAGCTCGGCGACGTAAAAGGCACGGCAACGCTGAGCTATGAGGACGATTTCGGAAAAAGCTACAGCGAAAGCATTTCCCTTTCAAGCACGATTATTAAAAAGAAAGCGGTAAAAAGCGACAGCGACATGGATAAAAAGAAGTCAAAATTTTCTCTTTGGTGGCTATTTTTACTTATCGGCTTGGCAATCGGCGGCGGTGTAGGCGCAATAATTCCGATTTCAATCAACCAAAGCAAAAAACGCAAAGAGGACGATTTAAGATTATAAATATAACAAAAAAGGAACGGCGAGATTTTATTCTCACTGTTCCTTTTTCTTTGTCAGAATTTCTTTGGGCATCCAATTCATTCATAATACTTCATTAAATTATCATTAATTTATCATTATTTTGACGAAAAGTAAATATATGTGGTGTGAAATGACTGTTTTTCGGTGTGAAATGCAGAATATTAATGACATATAGTCATATTTGTGATATACTTATTTTTGTATTTGTTACTTATTTTTCGAGGAGAAGCAATATATGGTCAGTATTTATATTTGTGATGACGATAAAATATTCAGGCAAAAACTATATGACAATTTAAAGGAAAAATGCGAAAAAATCGGAATTGACTACACACTTTCGCTCATATCCACATTTGAAGAATTAAAGGAAAATTCAAGTAAAATAGATATATTATTTCTTGACGTTTTACTCGGCGATATCAATACAATTAATCAAATTATCAAAGATGACGTTGCCGTTAACTTTGAGCTTGTTATACTAACGTCATTTCCGGGTGAAATCTATAATATTTCAAAAATTTCACCGACATATTATCTTGACAAATTAAGGTCAGATGAAAAAAATCTCTCAAATGCGCTGAATAAATGTATTCAAAATCTTGAAAACAGACGAAAGCAGAAAATAATAATTGAGCATGAAAAAATAAGCGAAACAATCGATCTAAACGACGTTACTTATATAGAAGCGCAAAATAAAGCAAGTGTTTTGTATTTTAATGACGGAAAAAGCATAACGGCAAATATCAAGTTTTCAGATTTGCTTTCAAAATGCAGTATTAATTTTCAACAATGCAGCAGAAGTTTTGCGGTTAATTTTGATTACGTTTTAGGCTTCAAATGGCACAAATATATATTACTAAACGGCGAGCAAATAACAATTTCGAGAAGTAATTACAAGAGACTGACAGAAAATTACAAAAAATATTTGGAAATATAGCATAAATATCATTTAGTTTGAAAGGCTGCGGTAATAAATGGGACAGATAATAGATTTAAGTCACTTTTCAATTTGGCTTTTAATTCTTTCAATTTGCAAAGGCTTTGCTCTTTTCACGATTATTCACACACTTTATAAAGATAAATTCAATTCCTTTATAACGCTTATAACAACGCTTATATCCGTTTGCGCTTGGAACACAGTCAACCAATATTCCAAACTTTTAGCTGAGAAAGCGGATAACGGTGCTTTTGTAATATTAAGCTACGTATCGCTGATTTTATTTATATTTGCCGTCTTTGCAATAAGCATTGATACAAAAACAAAAAACAAAATTACAGGCTCGCTTTTGATATTTGGTTTGTATATTTTTATTTGGATTGGCAGCAGTGCAATTTTGAGTTTTATTTGGAGCAAAGTCGGATATCAGGATTTAATTGATAATCTTCCGACCTACAAATCAACAATAGCGCTCACCCTTTCAAATGCGCTGACATATCTTTTCGGCGGATATATTGTATCGTTTTTCCTAAGGCTTTCCAAAATCAAAGCAAGTGATTTTAAAGCAAAATATCTTTATTTTTATATTTTTCCCGTAACCAATATTTTACCGCTAATCATTTGTGCGTCAACAAAGGCGTTTTGGGAAGAAAGCAACGGCGATTTACTTTATCAAAACATTATAATTTGCATCACCTTTATAATTGTCGCTATAATCGATTTTGCGACTATATTTGTTGTTGACTCAATAAGAAAAACAGACGATAAAAATGCCGAACATTTAATATTATCGACTAAAAATGAAATTGAATATCAAAGCCTTGAATTAATCAAAGCCGAAAGAGAAGGACTCAGACACATCAAGCACGACATTAAAAACATTCACCTAACTGTTAAAGAGCTTATTTTGTCAGGTAATAACGAGCAAGCGCTTGACATTTTAAATCAGTCAAATGATGAACTTACTGAAATTGACGGCTTAAGGCTTTGCGGCAATGATATTATAAACACTGTTTTTTACATAAAATCAAAGGAAGCCAAGGCTGAAAATATTGAGCTTAATGTTGAAGTTGACATTCAAAATAACGTTAAAATTAAAAATATCGACCTTGCAAGAATACTTTTAAACCTTTGCGACAATGCGATTAATGCTACAAAGGAATGCAATAAAAAAGAAATTTATTTTTCAATAACTGCAAGTGATAAGATTATTAAAATCGACACAAAAAATCCGTTTATAAACAGAAAAAAAGTAATTCAAGAAGGCCACGGCAACGGAACAAAAATCATTAAAGAAATTGCCGAAAAGCACGGCGGCGATTACAAAGCGAGCAGCGAAAACGGTATTTATACAACTCACACAACACTCAGAAACATAGAAGCAAATATATAAACAGAAAGACGGGCTGATTTTAAAAATCAGCCCGTCTTTTTAATCGCAAATAATTTGAGCATTTTAATCGCAAATAATTTGAGCATTGCTTCCGATTGTTCTGTCCTTAGTGATAACTATTTTATTATCTATCCTGTCACGCAACGCATCAACGTGTGAAATTATGCCGACAAGGCGATTGCCCTGAGAAAGAGAGGTAAGCGCAGAAAGAGCACGGTCAAGTGCTTCACCGTCAAGAGAGCCGAAGCCTTCATCAACAAACATCGTATCAAGTTTGATGCCGCCGTTCGATGATTGAATTTCATCAGAAAGACCGAGTGCAAGGCAGAGAGATGCCATAAACGATTCGCCGCCCGACAAGGTGCTGACACTTCTTGACGAGGCATTAAAATGGTCAATAACATCAAGTGCCAATCCTTCATTTTTCTTAAGTGTTTCGGCATCGCTCCTGCGCACCAACTCATATTGACCGTCACTCATAGTCAAAAGCCTGATATTTGCTTTTCTTATAATTGAGTCAAAATACGTCATTTGAACAAAGGTTTCAAGTGTAATTTTCTCCTTGCCCGATATATCGCCGTTAGCCGTTTCGCTAAGCGCTTTAAGCCAAACATATTTATCATCATATCCTTTTAGGATATCCCTTTTTTCAGAAATATTATCTACAAGTAATTTATTGCTTTCAATGCGGGAATAAAGCGATTAATTTCGTACATCAAAATTCTCCTTCCATATGCATGGTAATAAAAACTGAAATGCCATCATAAGCATCCACAACAGATCTCTCATCTGAAATGCTGGCATAATGATCATCGGATAAAAGAAAAATCTGGAATAATAGTGGATGTATGCCCAGAGATTTAATATCGTCAAAATCATTTTTGCTTTTTTCAATGGCATTTTTGATATCATTTGAAAGGTTGGTATATTCCTTCAGCTTATCTTTAGCAAGGTCAGCACTTTCAAAATCAAGTTCGCTTTTAATAGAGGTTACACGCTTTGTATTTTCCGAAATAAAAGCTTCATCACTTGCCTTTTGGGTATTGAGCGTTGATATTTCATCTGAAAGAGATTTTTGTTTTTCCTGAATTTTTGGAATTTCTTTATCTAATTTTTTATAAAGCATTTTCATAAAATTGATAGCACCTTCTTCTATATTGTCAGTTGAATCTGTTTGTATTGCAAATACAATAGTTTCATGATAATAATCAGAAGCATTAATTTCTTCATAAAATTTGTTAATTCTTTCTTTATTTTCTTCTGATCCATCTAATGTAAATGCTATATATCTTCCAACCATTCCTAAAATTGGATTATATTGAACTAAATACCATGCCATTCTATATCTTATCCTTTCTTATGAAAAACATATTTCATGCTATTTGCTTATATACAAACTACCATCAGCCTTTAATCTTGGAGTAATTGCAGTACCAATACCTTTTTGACAAAGTTGACCAGACACGACAATATAATTTACTCCTGTTTCTTCGTCAACAAGCTGATAAGTTTCCATCTTTCCATTTTGATTCTCAAACCATATTTTTAGTGGTTTATCTTGTTTTGCTTCAACAGAAATTCTACATGCTCCAAGAACAAATCCGCACAATACAAAACCTATTGAAAATATTAAACCTTTAATTTTCTTCATCATAATTATTCTCCTAAATCTGCATAATATGGACAATTAACGCAGCATTTATCTGGAATATTAGAACCATCGCAATCTCCATATGAAGCGACTCCCATTTTCTTCATGCGTAAATAACATTGACCATATTCATCTCTATATTTAATTTTCAAAATATAATTTTTTATCTTATTCCGCACATTACATCACCATAATTTCTTCATCAGAAACTTCTATAATTTCACATTCATGTCCAAGATGTTCAAGCAAAGCCTGGATATCATACACTTCTAATCTATAATTTTCTCTCTTGAAATCTCCATATTTTGCAATTTCTCATTCTGGAGATCTATAAAGTATTACTTTCTCTCCCATGACTTACCTTCTCCAATAAATCCATATACTTAAATCCATATACTGTATCATCAATGTCATCAAAATAAAAGCTGTAGTTTCCATCTGGATTTTTATAATGAGGTAAATCATCTGGTGTTACATTGATTTTATAGCAGTTTACCATTCGATCATATCTAATAAAAAATTCATTGCAAGATGAGTCCGGGACAATTCTAAAACCATCTTCTCCTGCAACCTGTATATCAAAGCATACTTTGTTTCCAAGATCTCTTTCACTACGAAGTTCATGAACCACTATCGAATCTAAAATAATATCTTTTTTCTTTAGGTCGAAATATTTTTCATGAAATACTTCCATATACGGAACTTTAAACAATCCTTTTTCTTTCTTCATTATTAAATCTCCAATTTAAAAATCTTATCATTTGCTTCGCTGAGTTGCGCTTCCAGTTTTTCAATTTTATAATGTAATTGAAAAATCTCTTCTTGCATAATATTTATTACATCTCCATTGTGCGTCAATTCATATCTCAATTCATCATATTCTTCATTAGTATGTTCTGGAAATAATTTGTCCATCTGATCGGCAAGTTCTTTATTATACTATTCTCTGCTTATAATAGAAACATCATCGATGTTTTGCACTGGCAGCCATGTATCATTTATGTAAATCAGTTTTATCACCTCAATTCTACTTCGCCATAATCTAAAGTATTATCACAAAATACTTTTCTCCCATTGTACCTTCCACACAAAGATCTTCTTTCAGACCCATGAAGTCCGTCTGAAGAATACCCAATCATGTTAATTAAATCATCAAGTGTGTCTTTCTCCATAAATATATAAGGAGAATATTTATTTTCGCATTCAAACTTATCTATGCCTTTATTCAATTTTGTTAAGTCAATAGATGTTGTTGTAATTTTAACTAAATTTTTCATATTTCTTCCTATCTTTTACTCTCTGCTCTTTTAATAATTTACAACTGCCGCAATTATTTCTATTCTTACAAAACCAACAATTATCATTATCCAATGTCCACCACCATGGCGGTTGCGGTCGCATCTTTCTTTTTGCTTTACCCATAATTATAATGATGAAAGTCCAAATGTAAGGACCGCAAAAATTAGTATCAAACCTAAAATAGCTGCATCATGCATTTTATCTTTCTCCTTATGAAAGAGTGATTTCATTACTCTTTCTCTAATACCATAATTGCTTTGTAATATTTACTGTTACACGAACTGGCTTCAATTTTATATCCATTAGATAAATATTCATTCATTTCGTTTTCAAAGTCCGTCTTATTTTCAATCTCTAAAATAATACATTTTTTCATATCAGTTACCTCGTATATCTCGATCTGTTTACATCTACTTGTCAACATTGCTGCAATAACCATTCCATGTGCGATTGCTTGTCTATATTCAGGTTTGTCATTAAAAATTGTAGAATCAACCATTTTGTCAAATTCATTAGAACCTATGTAATCTAAAACTTTTTGTTGAAATTCACTTGAATCTATAAAATTTTTAATATCATTTTTATATTCTTGAATAGTACAAATTCCATCTACAGAATTTGCGCACATAAATTCATTACATTCTTTTCCTGGTCTTGGACAATTCATATATTAATCATCACCTTTCTATTACGATGGCTGTTCCGATCTTGAGATGCTGCTATTAGGCTCACATAACGGATAACTATTTGAGCTACACTGTTACACCATCATATGTTTTATTCAAAAATCGTTATGAAATTTCGCTTTCTTTACATTTAATTAATTAAAATATTTTCTTAACATACCATGTAAATCGTCAATCAAATCATCGACAATACTTTCCGCTTTTGCTTCTCTATACTCTTCTACAGAATCCATATCTACTTCAAGGCTAATGTAGTCGTTACAATATGGATGTCCAGTAAGCTCTTCGCCATAACAAAATTCATAAAATGGAATTTCATACCATTCACCAGAATTACCATCAACACACCCAAACTCTAATTCTGTATTATCGTCATATCCAATTTCATTTAACTTTTTTATAAGCTCTACAACTTTCATTTTCTTACATCTCCTTTGCAATATCTTTTACTTGCTGATCAAGATATTTAACAATAAACCTTTTCTTTGCAAGATCTAAACCTTTTTTAATATTAAATTCATCATCTGGGCAACAGGTCGCACTTGTCTTAATTGCTTCTCTTTTGGTAAAACATACTTTAAATTCTACTTTTTTACCATTTGTTCTATACCTACCGTTAAAAGCAAGATTATTATTGTGTAGACTTCTAAAACAAATTGGTTCATATTTCCACTCAGACCATTTTCTTTTTACTGACTCTTCAACATTTTCAAAATACTTTTCATATTCATCATATGACATGCATCCAAGATGTTGTCCACCACCAAATTTAAAACAAATAACGCCACCTTCCTGGATATCTGTTACTTCGCAAACCTCTCCAATGTTATCAAATACGCCCATTTTTTTAACGAGTTTAATTTTATCCCCTACGATCATGCCGCATTCCTTTCTTTCTTTGCAAACTTTTTATTAAATGCATCTATTGCTTTCTGATCAGATTCTGTTACAGGATCATTGAATCTTCTTCGTGCCTGTACGATTTGATCATGTCGCACCTCTATAGTTACAAGACTTTCTTTTGGTTTATTCTTTTTCCTTAAAAATAATATATGACAATTACCATCAATTACTTTATCTATATATGAAGCTACACAATTATTCTGCTGTGCAGCCTCGTCCTTTATCTCTTGCGTAGATTTCGGATAAATAAATACATAATCTCCAAATGAACATTCATACTCTTTATTTGTTCTTTTACGAAAAAGTTCTTCTGAAAATTCTTTCTTCATTCTGCTATAATTTCTGCAAGCAATATTATGAGTTGTAAGAAAATTTCTTGGATATTTATCATACCTGTTACTAAGCTGTCGCATCATATTTGCATAATCATATAATTCGCTAAGCAAGTGATTCATATTTTGAATTGCTTCAAATGTTTTAAGTCTATCGATATATAACCATAAATCTTTTGCATTGTATCCGAACTCATTAACAAGAGTGTTAAAAAAAGAAGTTTCTTGATAGACACGATCAATCCATTTCCCGTCAGTTGCTTCCCAAACTTTATAAATATCATCACTGTCAAGACTTATAAAATCCAGATCAAAAGCGATACAATGGGCATTCATATTTTCTTTATAATACTTAACTATTTTGTTAGAAATTTTTATTGGATATTTACGACATATTTTAAGAAGAGATTTAGGAATTTCATTTATAGAATATTTAAAATTTCCGCCATCTTTGATAATATCATATATTCCTGCCGAAAATATTTGTTCAAAATTTGCATAATCTGGAACCCTATCAAGAATGGTCCCGATATTTGATATGTGATAATACTCTTGTTTTTTAATAAAATTTAGAAACTTAGCATACTGTTTATCATCACAACATTCTATTAATTGATTTATTGCAAATCCTCGTAACTGACTGCATAGATTTTTTACTGGCTTTCCTTTAATTCCAATTGCTGTCTTTGTAGCGAAATCATATTTCACAGTGCGTCCATCTTCATAATCAAAAACCAGGTACTGTTTATCTTTATATACTCTCATTTACCATGACCTTCTATAATAATTACTCCAGCAAAATACAACTATTCTATTCGCCGGACACGAATGAGTTTCATGTAATAATTTTTCCGATCCTTCATATACTACTACAGAATTTAAATCAAAAAAATCTTTAATTTCTTTTACTCTTTTATTTATAGTATTTAAAGCATATTTAATTGCTTCGTCATATGTAGGAAACCATTTTTCTGATGCACCATATGAAATTGGCGATGTTCCACTATCTTCAAAAACAATATACCCCTCTTTATTCTCTGTATATTTATTCATACTTTTGTCAGTTCGTAATAGTTCGCACTCTGATTCAAAACCGATTCTCCAAACATGTTCATCGCCACAATCTATGTTAAAACCGTCTTGGTAATAAATAAGACCATCTGTAGAAGGTTTATTAGTAATAATGCCAATTTTTCCTTCTGCGCCATAACAACCCTTTGTTCCTTTAATAATTTTAATTTTGTCTCCAACTTTATATTTCATAATCCTTTTCTCCAATCTTCGTTTGATTGTAAATAGATCTTTAGTCATAGTCATAATCTCCCAACTCTACTTCCTTATCACATAAAGGACAATTACAATACGCTCCATCGCACCAGTAATCCGTCTTGAAATCCACATCAGAAAATGGAACCTCTACATCATTAAAACAATAAGGACACATAAAATTCACGAAAGCAGGTGCGCTGACGATTGTATAATCTATTGGATCATTTTCATTATTTTTCATACTCTTCCACTACCTCCAACTTCTTCAAGTCCTCAATAAGCCACGGTTTATCATCCGACCATTTAATCATTGGTAAATCAATATTAAGTGAATCCAATAGAGAAGCAAATGAAGGATAATCACTCCTCCATTCCATTTGACCTTTCCTCGGCTTTACGACAAACAATCTAATATCCCCAGTAGATGTCCTTACAATATAATTAAACTTTTTATCTATGTACTCCAAAAATGTTTTGTCTCTCTTACTTATAACTAATTTTTCAATGTACTCTGATTCAGCCCAATCTTTTATATTCTTTATGCAATCATCAGAAAACAAGCATACATTACATATAATACTGTCACATGGAACGATACGCCTGCTCCCCTTCATTACTGCAATACGACTTCCATTACAAGCAATCTCCACAATCTTTTTTACATACTTCTCTTTATTCTTCATAGTTTTTATTCTCCATCAAACACAATTACATTTTCCCTGATTTCTGTTCTAATATTTTCGTGCAACTCATCCAAATCCCATCCGTCAGCATGAGCAAATAACTTGTCTTCGCCGTTTTCTGTGAATGGTAATCCCTGTGCCACCCAAAATAAATGACTATCATCGAATCCTGAATCTTTTGATATCGAGCAGTTGTATAATTCTTCTAACTGCTTTTTTGAATATTTATTCTGCATCTATTTTTACCTCACAAAATTTCTATTTCTTGGTTATTTATAAAGTTCTTATATATTAAATCCAACTCCATATAAACCAGGTAAGTATTGCCAAAATTATATATGCAACATGGCAATATATCCAAAGTTTCCTAAATATCCAAATAATTTTTTCTAAACACCAATCATGAGGCAACGGTTTATTGTATTGACATAATATATTTACCCAAATTGATGCGTAAATCACTATGATAACTACAATACTCATTACTCTCCCAGCGTACTGCCATTCATTCATTTCC
>ENA-OWRC01002228-OWRC01002228.1-human-gut-metagenome-genome-assembly--contig:-NODE-2228-length-15863-cov-7.404985_pt1 | contig 15863 bp, 12 predicted proteins | sample MGYA00248268_ERZ651895 | MGnify/ENA primary metagenome ERZ651895 (study PRJEB26924, sample SAMEA4378242) | human gut metagenome | biome: human gut; feature: human-associated habitat; material: faeces...
CCAGGTTAGGAGTTTCACCTAACTAAATCAACTGCACCGAACTGGCGCACCATAAAAATCACTCCCTAAAAAAATAACAGTAACCAAAAGTTAGTTACTGTTATTTTATCATTATTTTATTTATTTATCTTCTTTTTCTTTAGAAGCATCATTATTTCCTTTTTCTTTAGAAGCATCATTTCTACCTTTTTTAGTGTTGATAGCATTAATCAAAGAAGATAGAGCTCCTATAATTGGAATCCAAGACCACCATACTCTATGAGCAACATCCAATGTTGATTTAGGCATCTTTTCTTTTTCGATTGTCTCTTCCTTAGCCTTAGGAGTTACATCATCCTCTACAGTTTCTTCCTCAGTAACTCTTGGAGCTACTTGTAAAGGAGCACGAGTATCAACTACAACCTGACGATAAGCTGTTCCACCACCTGCAGTGCTTGTAACAACACTTGTTGCGTAGCTTTCTGAAGTAGATGTAGACATAGATTCTGAAGAGCTAACACTATCTGAAGTTGACTGTGATTCACTAGTTGAAACACTCAATGATTCAGAAGTACTTAGAGATTCTGATTCACTTGCAGATGCTGATGTACTTTCACTTGTACTTACTGATTCAGAAGTAGATTCACTTTCACTTACGCTAGTTGAAGTTGATTCGCTTTCGCTTACTGAAGTACTTGTTGATTCACTTTCACTTACAGAAGTTGAAGTCGATTCGCTTTCACTTACTGATGTACTAGCTGATGTTGAAGCACTTGTAGAAGCACTTGTTGAAGCACTAGTTGAAGCTGAAGTACTTGCTGATGTACTAGCTGATGTTGAAGCACTAGTTGATGCTGATGTGCTGGCACTTGTTGATGCGCTAGTTGAAGCTGATGTACTAGCTGATGTTGAAGCACTTGTAGATGCCGATGTACTTGCTGAAGTTGATGCGCTTGTTGATGCGCTTGTAGAAGCTGAAGTACTAGCTGAAGTACTTGCTGATGTACTTGCACTTGTTGAAGCACTAGTTGAAGCAGAAGTACTTGCTGATGTGCTGGCGCTTGTTGATCCAGATGTGCTTGCGCTTGTAGAAGCTGATGTGCTGGCACTTGTTGATGCTGAAGTACTTGCTGAAGTTGATGCACTTGTACTTGCTGATGTACTTGCACTAGTTGATGCTGAAGTACTTGCTGAAGTTGAAGCCGAAGTACTTGCACTTGTAGAAGCTGAAGTACTTGCTGATGTTGAAGCACTTGTTGAAGCCGATGTACTTGCTGATGTAGAAGCACTTGTTGATGCGCTAGTTGATCCAGATGTACTAGCTGATGTACTTGCGCTTGTAGAAGCTGAAGTACTTGCTGATGTGCTTGCGCTAGTTGAAGCCGATGTACTTGCTGATGTAGAAGCGCTTGTAGAAGCTGATGTCGAAGCGCTTGTACTTGCGCTAGTTGATGCACTTGTTGATGCTGATGTACTAGCTGATGTACTTGCGCTTGTAGAAGCTGAAGTACTTGCTGATGTACTAGCTGAAGTTGAAGCGCTAGTTGATGCACTTGTTGATGCGCTAGTTGAAGCTGATGTAGAAGCACTTGTTGATGCCGAAGTACTTGCTGATGTTGAAGCACTTGTTGATGCTGAAGTACTTTGACTTGAACGAACTGAAGCACTTGTAGATTGACTTTCACTTACAACTTTTGAATTAGTTTCTGAATATGAAGTTTTACTAGCATTCATATCATCAATTGCACGTTTCTTATAACTTTCATCTAAAATAGCATTTCCAACTAATTTCGAAGGTGTAATAAGAACTCCGCCTACAGTTGTTTTATGAGCATCCCATGCTATTGCATAGAATCTATGATTTCTATATTCCGCTCCGTCTAAATAGTAATATTTATTTGCAATTTTTATTTGAACGTATTGTGAATTCTTTCTTTGTACTGGATATCCATTATTTTGTATTTCAACATAATTGTTATTAACCTTTACTGGAACCCAATAATCTATACCATCAATTTTTTCTTTTACAGCGTATACATATTTTTCTTCATTGTTCTCAGTAATTGTGATGAATGTTTTATTACCAGAATATTTATTAATATCTTCGATTTTTGAAGTTAATTCAATAGTTCCATCATCTTTAATGTAATATCCATTCCAACTAATTTTTGCATTTCCTGTTTCATCAAACTCTACGTGATTACCGTAAATTTTTGTCTGCATTTTTGTGCCTTTATAATAATAAGTAAACAGATAATCGCTACCGTCCTTATCCTTAACTAAAACACCTTCTTCGATTAAGCCATTATTTTTCACGATATAAGCGTTATCATGTAACGTTTCATTAGCAATTTCACTTCCATATTTTAAAGTTAAAGAATTTGAAAGAGATTCAGATTCAGAGAAGTATATGTTCATACTTGTTTCAGGATCAACGCTTTCACTATTTGCAGTAAGCGCTGCAGATGCAGAACCTTTACCGTTTGGTGTTGTATTATTTGCAGCCGATACTTTTTTATCACCACTGAATAAACCATTAATTAAATCACCAAATTCATTTGATGAAGCCTTGCTATTACTTACTGATTTCGAATTTACCAATGATTCACTATCACTTACAGATACAGAAACAGATTCACTTTCTTTGTTTGTATTTTCATTATTAAAAGCAACATCATTTCCTTGAGTTTCATCACTAACTGTAGCAACATTATTACCTAGTGTATTTTGTGCAAAACTTTTTGCAGTTCTAGCAAAAGTTCGGTCTTGTGCTTGATTAGAAACTTGTGAATCTACTGTACGCACAGATTCGAATACAGATTCAGAAACAGATTGTGATCCAATTCCATCTAGATTTTCTGTTGAACCAGATTCACTTCCAATTTCAGCAGCATAAACGGCATTGTTACCTGCAAAAATAGTTCCGCCACCAACAACAGCACCAGCAGCAGCCATTCCCTTTAAAAGATTGTTCGATTTTTTTTTCTTATATTCTTTTTCTTTTTCGACATTCTACTCATTCCTTCCCAAAAAACTTTTATATTTCTATATTGCCCATAAATTTAGAAATAAAAAAATCAAGCTTGAGTACACGAAAAGATGTACTCTTCCCTTACTAGGTTTAATAGTAAACGGAAAGCTTGATTTATTCAAGTGAAAAAACGCGATTTCTAACCACTTTTTTCAAAAAAATCTACATTTGTTAATATGCGTGAACATATATTAAAATAAGCATATAAATAATATAACCAGTATGCTAACCGGAGTTATAATCATATAAACTCAGTAACAATTTATTGTTAATTCAATTTCTAAAATTATCCATACTAATTTTCACAAATTACATATAAAACGATAACTATTTTTAATCATTTCAGACAAATGAATTACTCAATCTTAATTTACAAACCAATGTAATATTACCCAATTCGTTCAACAATCTGACTATTATATGCATCATCTTCAATAAAAGTTATATTCTCATCAAAATTATGTTCCGCAGTATGCTTATGGTCTAGTTTTACTTTTGTAGTTGCCTTCATCTTAAACCATTCATACTCGGAATCTATATGACCCATATCAATTGCCTGAATTTTTTTAATTGATAACCTTTTTGCTAGAACCTTTGCGGTTGGGCCCAAAATTAATAGTACTAATTTATTTTCAGCATGCCTTTCAATCAACGATACAATTTCATCAATTTTAGAATACGCATTCTTGGAAGGGCAAATAATTCTTTCTACAGAATTTGCATTGTCAAACAAATCATTTCCAACACCACTTCTTGAATTCACACCTTCAACAATTAAAATATCTCTTTTATCCCATAGATTTTTAATATTCTTAAAATACATATTTGAAAGACTCTTATCCACCAAATCCATATATGGTCGAGAAATAAATGTAGAACCATACCAAGGTGCATTACATAAACTCATATAATAAACATAATTATTATTTAGATGTTGTTTCCAAAAATCTACTGCAGATTGATTATAACGATCTAGTCTTTCAAACACATCCGATAAACAAACAACTAAAGATTCATTACTTTCTGAACTAATGATGTTTTTTAATTCATTCGCTAAATTTTCATCATAATCCTGATAAGGAATACTATGACCTGTAATAATATCCATTTCTCCATCTCCAAAACGAGCAACCGAACTATTATGAGCCATAATATAATTCAATGTATCCAAAATGCTCAAAACTTTAATATTTAATGTATTCTCTTCATTACTATTCAATTTCATTAAAGAATCCACAAATAATTTCTTAGTAAAATATCCATTGTTAATTAAATACTGAACTTTCTTTACACCAGAAACCATCTCACGATATTTTTCTTCACTACATTCTTGAATCACCTGATTAGCTTCTTCTAAACTTGAAACAACAAAACCAATATTATTTTCCTTCACAAAATCTGCATTTGATAAATAATCAGGAACTATAACCGGAATACCCGCTGATAAATAAGAAGCTAACTTATACGAACAATTCATTTTGTAGTAATCCGGTTCATCCTTAGGATCTTCTTGATTCCCCCAAACTAAACCAAAACCACCCTTAGATAATTCCAATAATAATTCTGTTTTGTTTAACCATCCACCAAAATGTACTTTAGAATAATCATAATTCTCCATTTTGTTTCCAAATACATGTAATTCCGTATTATAATGCCAATTTTCAACAAAAGGAAAACGAGAAATATCCCCCGTAAAATATAATTTTCTTTTAAATGACGGACTATAAAGTGTCTGATCCACAGTAAAATCCCACATATGTTGTACTATATATTTTTTTACAGTTAATCCTTCTTCAACCAAACGACAATACATCTTTTCTGATGGCACTATTACAATTTCAGCTTTATTATACATTGAAATAAATTTTGACATTAAATAATAATTACTTTCAAATTGCAATGGTTGCACATCCTGTATAAACATTACTACACGACAACCATACGCTTTCAATTTATCTACCAAACCATTATCCCAATCTACCCCATTCCATGTTGGTGATTGAAAAAAAACAACATCTCCAGGTGATACGCGCGCAATTATTCCATCATATCTTGAACTCAATTCATTCATCGGTTCATTACTTGAATCATAGATATATACTGCTAATTCATTAAACCCTAAAGTTCGCGCTATATTCCTCACTTCATGTTGAGAAATCAAAACTACACTTGTTGGTGAAAAGCCATATATATTTGTAACATGAACATTCATTTTCCATTCTCCTTCATAATCATATACATAAATTTAAATAAAATTATATTTATGCAAAGCCTCCATCTAAGAAAGACATAAATCTGGCAACCACAAAGAAATCTTCTCCATTTATATAACCTAATTCTTCTAAGTTTTGTATTGCCATATAATTATCAGATTCATACAATACGAAAATAATAATAGGTCCATTTTCATCTTTTAAGGATTCTAAATCTTTGCACGGTAATATATGATCATTTGAACTATCAGGATGTTTTAAAACTCTATAATCTTTCTCTGTAACATTAATTAAATTATATAATTTTCTTAGCGTGGAATTTTCCTCACCATAAAAAATATGTTTAATACCAGTTTGACTCAAGCGAGGCAATAAACTTTGATACTGATTAATTCTATCATTTAGACGTAGTAAGCATTTATTTATTTGATTTTCAATTTCATAATCTGCCCAAGGTGTTCTACTAATAGTCTTAAAATACTCTTTATCTATTTTACTTTCAGAATAAAGTATTAAAAAATTCCCAACAAAATGAAATAAACACTTATTCAAAATTTCACGATTTTGTTCACGAACAACACCGACAAAAGTATTCCACTTTGAGTCTATCGTCTTTATAGAATTTCTATAGACAACATTCAATGCATCTTGATCAAATAAATTAGATTCTGGATTTTCTATCAAATACTCTAAAGTCTTCTCTTTCATGTTGCAGTAACTTCTTATTTTATTTAGATTCAAGACTAAAACACCCGCATTAATATAACTATCTCTGTTTACCAATTCTTTTTGAACAGGATATGGATTCCAAGCATAATTTGCTACCCAATAATCTTTAACGCCTGCAACACAAACATCTGAAGTATCAATATTCCATAATTCTTTTATATCTATATTCACAAATATATCAGCATCTAGATAAATGATTTTATTCAAATTTGGAAGTATTTCTGGCAACATCAATCTAAACATTGTTCCTACCGTAAAAGTGTGCAATCTCTCTTTTACATCATCAAATATTGAGGTATCAATAAAATGAAATTGTATACTATCTCCTTTTTGATGTGCTACTTGTTTAAGTTTTCTCTTATTTTCTTCAGTTACTGTCTCATCATGCAAAATATGGAAACAAATTCTAGAATCCGTATGCTCAAGTATAGACTGCATTACAGTACCAACCCAAACACTATAATGACCATCCTTATCATGTAGTCCAAATCCTATATGAATAATAACCTCATCCTGTTCATTTAATACAGATTCTTCTAATTGATCTACTGCATCTATTAAATACTTCTTGATATAAAAATCTGAAGATAAAATATTTGATGAATTTGAAATCATTGAAAATTCGTAGTTAATATTCTTCTTATAGAAAACATTGGAATAATTATGTTCCTTCAAATAAGCATGTACCTTATTATTTGTAGGCATGATCAAATCAGCAGCATTTAATACATACTCATATTCAATTGTTTGATGTAAAAGAACACAAACCTTTGTATTATAAGCCTTAATTTTATTGATAAGTAAATTATCATAATGTTCACCATTTCCAGTAGGTAATTGTACAAACACCAAGTCATTAAATTGAAGGGATGAAATGATTCCATCTATTCTTTTTGACAATTCATTCTCCGTATCTGTACTTCTGTACTCACATCAAAATTAAAGATGCCCATCTCCTTAAATCCCAATGCATGAGCTGCATCCGCAAATTGATTTTGTTTCTTTCTTAAATCTTGATCATGTATAAACCCATAAATATTCGTTATATGTACATTCACACCCAATACCTCCCATAAGAAAAAATGGACATGTTGTTAACACATCCATACTATTCTGGAATCGTAACTCCAACTTTCCATATTTGATTCAAAAAGCTAAGATTCAACGTAGCCAAACGATTATGCTTATCATACTTCACAATATAATCATCCATATTCTTTAGTGGACCTTGAGTCACATGAATCTTATTATTCACTAATTCACCATACGACATTCTTAGAACCTTTTCATCATCCAACAACATATTCAAAATACGAATCTCCTCATCCGTTAAAGCTGAAACTTCCTCTTCATATTTCAATTCATGAATAAAAACACTCTGCAAAGGAAACTTTTTAAAGATCGCATCCACTTCAACTTGAGAAAGTTTACTCACCACAAATACATACCCACCAAATAAAGCTCTTTGTTGAATCTGTTTTGAAACTCTATGATAAAATTCCATCTTCGGACTAAAAGCGTAAATACCATCATTCTCATTCAAATATTTACATACCTCTTCTTCCTTAGAACGAATGGTCAATAACACATACCAATGTTCATTATTCATACGTAAAGCCCTTTCAATACATATAAAAATTATAAAATGTATATTTCGTTATGTCAATTTCATAACAAAAAGGATATGCACATGGCATACCCTAATATTTTTTATAAGCTTTTTAATTCGTCTGTGATTGCACGGATAGCCTCATCAACCTTAGAAGCATCCTTACCACCGGCTTGAGCCATATCTGGCTTTCCACCACCATTACCAGAACAGATTTGAGCGGCTTTCTTAACCAATTGACCCGCATGTACACCAGCCTTAACAGCCTCTTTACCTGCACCAGACACAAAGACAACCTTTTCACCATTTGTATTCACAAAGAATACAACCATCTTGTCATCATTCGCTTTTAAGTTAGAAACAATATCCTTTAATGCACCTGCATCCATGCCAGAAACAGACTTGATCAATACATTGACTTTACCAAAATCTTTCGCTTCTGTAGCCCATTCTTTAGACTTCAAAGTAAAGATTTGATTTTTCAAGTTATCAATTTCCTTTTGCATATCATGCATCGTCTTATAAGCAGCCTCAACCTTTGTATCAATATTCTTAATACCCTTTTGTTTTGCACTATCCGCAATATTTTCTAACATTGCATGTTCAGATGCAAAGTCTTCATAAGCCGCAAACTTAGTCTTAGCCGTGATACGACGAGAATCCGAACCAATACTTTCCTCACTAATGATCTTACATAAACCAATCTGAGCTGTATTTTCTACATGACATCCTGCACAGAATTCCTTCGATACATCTCCCATTGTAACAACACGAACTGTATCTCCATACTTTTCATCAAATAATGCAGTAGCACCAGACTTCTTAGCCTCTTCAATCGGCATGACTTCCTTCGTTACTGGATAAGCTGCACTAATATATTCATTCACAATACGTTCTACTTCAGCCAATTGTTCAGCTGTCACTTTTTCATAATGATTAAAGTCAAAACGCAAATATTCAGGACAATTGTAAGAACCAGCCTGGTGAATATGATCCCCCAATACTTTAACTAAAGCCGACTGCAACAAGTGTGTACAAGAGTGGTTCGCTGTAGTTGCCAAACGATCTTTGACATTTACTTCACCATGTAAAGCCATACCCTTTTCTAATACACCACTATTGATCTTAACTGTGTGGATATGTTGTTTATTACGCGTCTTTTGAACATCTAATACTTCAACATCTACACCATCCGCACTAAATGTACCTTTATCCGCAACCTGTCCACCACTTTCGGCATAGAAACAAGTCTTATCTAAAATGATCATACCTTCATCTTCTAAAGAATCAACCATCTTACCTTCTACATTAAATAACGCAATGATTTTACCATCACAAGATAAGTGATCATAACCAATAAACTCACTAGGCTCATTGAAGTTCATCAACTCTTCATTTTGAGACGCAAAAGAATCCTTTACATTACGCGCATTACGAGCACGCTCTTTTTGTTTATTCATTTGAGCATCAAAATCTTCATGACTTACTGTAATTCCACTTTCTTCCGCAATTTCTTGTGTTAATTCAAATGGGAATCCATAAGTATCATACAATTTGAAGACAACTTCACCACTCAACTTACCATCTTTAGCCTTGCTGATTTCATCATCCAATAAAGCTTGACCAACCTTTAAAGTCTTCTTGAAAGTTTCTTCTTCCACCTTGATCAATTTTTGGTTGAACTCAACATGCTCTTGTAAGTATGGATAGAAATCCTTCATTAAATCCGCAACAACAGGAACTAATTTATATAAGAATGGTTCATCCAAACCTAATTTTAAACCATAACGAACCGCACGACGAAGTACACGACGAAGCACATATCCACGACCACTATTTGAGAAGTTAGCTCCATCACTCAATGCGAAAGTCACTGTACGAACGTGGTCCGCAATAACACGATATGCCATCTTATATTCCCCTTCATAAGGATGTTTTGCCATAGCTTCAGTGGCACGAATAATAGGTAAGAATAAATCGGTATCGAAGTTTGTTTCACCATCCTGAACTAAGGCAACCAAACGCTCAAGACCCATACCTGTATCAATATTCTTCTGAGGAAGTTCTTTATAATCTTTACGATCAATACTTGGATCACAATCATATTGAGAGAATACGACATTCCATACTTCTACATAACGATCATTTTCCATTTCATCAAAGAATAATTTTTCTCCTAATCCTTCAGGATCATATTTTTCTCCACGATCAAAGAAAATTTCACTGTCAGGTCCACCAGGTCCTTTACCAATTTCCCAGAAGTTATCATCTGTCTTTAAAATATGACTTGGATCTACACCACAAATTGTAGTCCATACTTCATAAGCACGCGCATCATCTGTATATACAGACACATACAATCTGTCCTTATCAATACCCATCCATTCTTCGCTTGTTAAAAATTCCCATGCGAATTGAATAGCTTCATCTTTGAAGTAATCTCCAATTGAGAAGTTTCCTAACATTTCAAAGAATGTGTGGTGACGAGCTGTACGCCCAACATTTTCAATATCATTTGTACGAATTGATTTCTGTGCATTCGCAATACGATTTGAAGCTGGTTTTTCACTACCATCAAAATATTTTTTCAAAGCCGCAACACCCGCATTGATCCATAATAAAGTTGGGTCATTGTGCGGAATCAAACTTGCGCCCGGCTCAATCATATGTCCCTTTGATTTAAAATAATCCAAGAACATCTGACGAATCTGATTACCAGTTAATTGTTTCATCTTTCTTTCCTCCAATAAAAAAACGTTCCTATTTCTAGGAACGTATAATTACGCGGTACCATCCTAGTTCATTTTCCAAAATAGAAAATGCCCTCAATTCACTCGTTAACGCCGACTACGTTTCAACTCCAAAGTAGCTTCAAAAATAAATCTCTGAAAGGCTTGCACCAAACGCCCTCTCTCTAGACAAGAAAATTACTTTCTACTTATCTTCTTCACTGTCGAATCGCTAAAATTTTAACACTCTTTCACCAATTCTGCAAGACGAATCACACCATCTTTCATCAATTCTTTATCCATACTCGCAAAAGATAAACCTATCCCACTACTTGAAAAACTAACACCCATTAAATTGGATTCACACAAAGACTTGAACTTTTCCATATCCACATCCAACTTGATCCAATACGCCATATACGTTTCATCCAATATATAAGAAACACTCAGATATGTATCCAATAACTTCTTTAAATACAAATGCTTCTCTCTATACTCACGCACCAATTTCCTTAAATGCTTCTGCAAATACCCATCCACAATATACTGACTAAAAGCCACCTGCTCTAGTTTACTGGCCGTAGGACCAAAGAAAGAAGCACAATACTTCTTTGTATATTCCTCATTTAAGATCATATATCCAATACGAAGACTAGGAAGTAAAAGTCTAGAAAAAGAAGAAAAATAAATCACATGATTCGACATAGAACATAAACTCGTCTTGATTTTAGAAGCATACACAAGCTCTCCATTATAATCATCTTCTAAAATCAAAATATGACTTAGCCCAACCAACTCTTTTCTCAACTTTTCAGACATAGACTGACGATTCTTACTAAAACAAGTCGTATTCACATACACAACATCCACACCCTTCGTTTGAATATCTTCAATAAAATGATCCGGATCTAAATATTTTACAGAAAAGCCATAGCTTAAAAATACTTGTTTAGCTTGTTCATCCACCAATGTTGACAAGCCAATCACCTTTTGTTTATCCAACATCCCACAAAATATATACAACAAAGACTGATAGTTCGAACCAATCACCATCTGCTCAGGAAAACACAATATATTTCGATTTTGATATACATATTTACACAAAGCCTGTCTTAAACCATACTCCCCTTGAGCTAAACCATAACTTGACATTAACTTCTTATCATTCAATACATCCTTTATATATCGTTTCCAAATCGATGTCTCAAATGAATCGATCGAAACCGATTGAATTCGAAAATCATAATCATATTCCTTTTCTTTGTGACTTGAAGAATAATCCAAGATTTCATGATGCAATAAAACCCTTTCCGGATTCATACTCACAACATACCCAACCTTTTCCTTACTTGAAATAAACCCATCTAACACAAGCTTATTATAAGCTAGCTCCACCGTTGTCTTAGACACATTCATCTTCTTGACACATTCACGAATCGAATCGACACGATCCCCATATTTTAAGATTCCAGAAAGAATCGACTCCCTATATGTATTATAAATCACTTCATATTTCTTCATAAACTGTCCCCTATTTATTTTTTATAATTGTATATTTTTTTAAATACAGAAACAAGTATAATAGTCATTAAGTTGTAAGAAAGAAGGAAATGATGATGAAAAATAAACAAACCTATGAAATCGTATTAACAGGACTTGGCATGGCACTAGTTTTTGTGGCAACCATGTTTATCAAAGTTCCAAACGCACTCGATGGATATTTCAATCTAGGCGATGGATTTATCTTATTATTCGCAAGCTTTTTAAATCCATTTGAAAGTTTCTTAATTGGAGGACTAGGAAGTGCATTAGCCGATGTAGCCGGAGGATATGGACACTACTTCTTCTTTACCCTAGTTATTAAAGGACTTGAAGGAATTGTCGTATCTCTACTTATGAAAAATTACTCGAAGCCGAAACAAATCTCAAGCTACGTATTAGGATCTGTCATTATGGTCTTTGGATACTTCATTGCCAAATATATGTTAAAAAGAAGCTGGATTGTTGCCGCTAGTGAAATTCCAGCTAACATTGTACAAGGTGTAGCTGGCATTGTGATTGCACTAATTGCCTATCCAATGGTCAAAAAAATCGTACAAGATAAGTTAAACTAAAGCCTGGAAATTCCGGTTCTAGTAAAAGAATTAGGACCTATATTTAACAAAAGGTGTAAATATGCTTTATTTACGCCTTTTTCTTATACTTGTAAAAGTGATAAAATGGGAGAAGGAAGCTAAAATTTAGGTCAAAATCATGTCTCATAAAAGAAAAAATCTTTTAGATGAGCTCAACAAACTGGCTCCATCTGAAGCAGAAAAATTAATCAATCAGTATGCTAAATCCAAAAATAAATCTGTTCCAAAATCTCTAGTAATCACCTATGCTCACGATATAGAGAAACATTTGGATACGGTAACTGTATCCTGTCCATATTGTCAGAGTACAAATATTATTAAAAAAGGAAAAATACAACATGGTTTGCAGCGATATCAATGCAAATCATGTTGCAAAAAATTTACAAAATTGACAAATACTATATTGGAAAAGTCTCCATGGTCATGGAATGTATGGACTAAAGTTTTGTATGAAATGTTACATTTTTCTTCTGTAGATTTGATTATGAACACTTTAATCAATGAACATTACGTAGTTGAAATAACAAGACCGACAGTTTTAATGATGGTTCAGAAGTTGAGAGAACTTTTTGTTTATGTTCCAAAGCCAGAACTTCACGGCGTGATTCAAATGGATGAAATGTTTTTTCATGAATCACAGAAAGGAATTGATAATCCAACGGATGTTTTGAAAAGTGGAAAAAGAAGAAAAGGCCGAAGGAGAAGTGAACCGTCAAAATATGGAACCATGGGTAATGAATTTGGAACAGTATTGTGTGCTGTCGATGAAGTTGGTCATGCTATCGCAAAGCATGTATGTATGGGCCATATTGAATTAGATGATATTTACCTTAATATTCATCCTTATTTAAAAAATGTTACATTTATCTGTACAGATATGAATCCAATTTATACGCGGTATACAAGTATGGAGTCTTTACCTCATTATGTGATTCATAGTCAGTACCATAAGAACAAAGCTAAATGTAAAAACGAAAAAGCTCTAATTAGAGCGTATGAAAATGATTTATTGGATTACGTTGAAGGAGCTGGAATTCTGACCTATAAGCAGATGAATGAATTGAAGAAAGAAAAACATTTAACCATTAATGGTGTAAATGGCTTCCATTCTGAATTAAGGCGTTATATTGATAATATTGAACGAGGCGTCTCTACTAAATTCTTAGATAACTGATGTTCATTCATTTCATATGTACACAATTATAAAATCGATAATGGTCATACTCCATCCTCACAAGATGAAGTTGAAAGCATTTTAAAAGAGTTGTTGAACTTAAACATTCCTGTGCGTATCAAAAATATCAAACAAAAAGAAAATGCATTCCGAAAACAGACTGCAAAGTATACGAAAAAGCTAATCGAAACAACCGTGGCTTCTAGAGTTAAATCGAATAATCCTTATTTAAAATTCAATGAAGAGGATGGTGTTCAAAACTTTGATAAACGATATTTTGTGATGCATATACCAGAATACAAAAAAAGAAAACTGGCAAAAATATTAGGCATTAAACCATTTTCTCCAACAGCCATTTCAAGCAAAGAACTTAAAAAGAAATTATTAAAACATCCGAAATTAAAAGAAGGAATATTAGAACTTATTGGCTTAAAATAGCATTTATTACGTTTAGTAATACAACCACTTTCATGGTAAAATAGAAACGGTTACAATATAAGAAAGTGTGAATTAAATGAGTGAAACAGGTACAAATTATAAAACATATAAAACTATTGATGAACAAATAGAATATTTAAAAGAGAGTAAAAAAATTATCGTTGATGATGAAGACAGACATTATTTTGAAAAGCGAAATTACATTTCTTTGATTAATCCATACAAAGAATATTTTTCAACGGGGAGAAATAATAAAGGAAAGTTGGTTTATAAAAAAGAAGCAAATTTTAAAGAATTGATAAATCTAATAAACATAGATGATAAATTTGCAAAAAAGCTTTATGAAGCAATCGGCTATTTCGAGAGAAAGTTAAAAAATGTTCTGTTTTCAGAAATCTGTAAATTATATATAGATAATGAAGAAAAAGATATTCATTGTATTTCTTATGTGAGTGAAATACAATCGTTTATAACAAAACAGACCGAGCTTCCTCCACAGTTTTGTTCAAATTTTAATTATTTATATGTAACAGAAAAGGGAAATATTAAGAAAATAATTGATAATTACAATATTAAAAGAAAAACTGATGTTTTGATTCATATTTATCAAATTGCAACAAATTCTAGCATAGATGGAAGTGTATTAGAAGATCATGAAGAATGTTCGAATAAATTAATTCGACATTGTTATAAAAAACAACAAATAGTTCCTTTATGGATTATTCCTAATGCTTTGACTATGGGAGAATTACAAACGCTATTTTTGATGCTTCCTGATGAACCTCAAAAAAAGATAATATCGAAAATAATGAATATAGATACAACTAAAGTAAGTTCAAAAAACGTCGTTGCTTTTGCTGGACAGATTGAGCAAATTAGAAAATTAAGAAATATTGTAAATCATTATGAACCAGTTCTCCCCTTTTTAATGTCTGAGATTAAAACAAAAAAAATTGAACAATCTCAATTGTTTACTACACTAGAAATTTTATTTAAAATATCCCCTATTGTTGATATAAAACCTGATGAAATCCAAGCTAAAATAAATCCATCTAACGCAAAAATTATACGTATTCTTAACGTTATGTACAAAAGCATATTATCGTAAAATATAAAAAGTTGTGGCCGATTTAACTGTCATAACTTTTTTTCATATTTAAAATTTGATAGGGATAAATAAGCCTTTAAAGTTTAAAGGGTTTTCTTTGTCTAATTTAGATAAAATAAAAGGCAAGCCCTAATGATTGGTTACATTAGTGATTCGCCAGTTTGTGACCCCTGGTCACCTTCGTCATATGTAATATACCATAATTTTTGCAAAGGTGCAAATTTTTTTATAATCCCCATTACAATATGCCTTATCTTTTTACAAAGTGGCAAAACTTTTTAGGTCCTGATTTTTTTACTAGAACCGAAACTCCAGGTTTTTTTATTTCCAAATAAAAAAAGGATATGCACTATACATATCCTAAAATCTATGCTTCTACATTCAAATATTTTAAGCCACCATATTTTACTTGAAACTTATAAATATTACACTTCAATTGAAGCCATTCCATATCCGTAATCGCATTCTTTCCAATACATTCTATAATAAAATCTTCAGAGGCCTTTAAACAACCCAATGTCTGCATCCATTTATTATAATTTTTACTATTTGGTTCAACCGCCATATCTATGAGCTCATCATACTTCACATTAATAGCCTTATATATCAATCGAATACAATCAATCGTAGGCTTTTCAATTGTGTCCATATAATCAAAAAATCTCATAAGTAAATTTACCTCCTTCTTTTACTCATATTTACTTTAAACAGTTGGAGA
>ENA-OWRC01002233-OWRC01002233.1-human-gut-metagenome-genome-assembly--contig:-NODE-2233-length-15824-cov-3.003868_pt1 | contig 15824 bp, 13 predicted proteins | sample MGYA00248268_ERZ651895 | MGnify/ENA primary metagenome ERZ651895 (study PRJEB26924, sample SAMEA4378242) | human gut metagenome | biome: human gut; feature: human-associated habitat; material: faeces...
CTTTTGGTTTGTCATTGAAGTTGATCATTTTAGATTCTTCACTGGTGATCGTGGTTTTCAGTCCCTGGAAAAGAAGAGGGTTGATTCCTTTACTTATCAGAGCCATTGCATCCTCATCAAAGCAGGACTGTACATTTTTCTGGAAAACGTTGGTTGCTTCAATCGCCAGAGGACTGTCTACATAAACCTCAAAATTCTGATATTCCGGCAAAAGATTATTTTCTTTGATCTCACGGATAAAATATAAAAGCTCCTGGGTTCTTCCTACTGCGAAAGATGGAATGACTACATTTCCATCTTTGGCAAAGGTTTCGCGCAAGACTCTGGTAAGCTCCTTAATATAATCCGGTTTTACAGTAGAATGGACTCGGTTTCCGTAGGTGGATTCGATGACAAGATAATCGGCTGTATCCACATGCTGCGGATCTTTGATGATCGGCTGGTCAATATTTCCGACATCTCCGGAAAATACGATTTTTTTGCTTACACCGTCTTCTGTGATCCAGACTTCAATGCAGGAAGAACCAAGCAGATGACCGACATCTGTGAAGCGGAGTTCGATTCCTTCACAGAGCTGGATCGTCTGGTTATAATCGATCGGCGCAAGAAGTGCGACTGCATTCATGGCGTCCTGTACAGTATAAAGTGGTTCGTAAAGCGGAGCACCGGAACGAAGTGCCTTCCGGTTCCGCCATTCTGCTTCGGATTCCTGGATATGTGCACTGTCACGGAGCATAATGCTGCACAGATCAGAGGTGGCGAATGTACAGATGATTTCTCCTTTAAAACCATTTTTTACAAGCAGAGGAATCTTGCCGGAATGGTCAATGTGTGCATGTGTTAAGAGGATATAGTCGATCATGGAAGGATTGATCGGGATTTCCTGATTCTCATACAGATCAGGTCCCTGTTCCAGTCCACAGTCTATTAGAATATGTTTTCCACATGCTTCAAGATAATGGCAGCTTCCAGTTACTTCATGGGCGGCACCGATAAAAGTAAGTTTCATATACTCAACCCCTTTGCGTAAAAATTATTTTAGTATATTATACTATAATTTAAAGAAAAATGATAGAAAATCAGACAAGCGAAACTAAGGCATACACACATGGAGATATGAGAAATATATTCGGCCTTGACAGGCAAATCAGATTGACAGATATTTCTGCATAGAAGTACTTGAATGAACCGGTCGTGCGACCGGTCTTTTTGATTTGAATATTCTTTAAAAATCAGCCTCTCGGATTTAGGCCTGCATTACCATTAGTGATCTTTCATCCGCTTAATGTTTATGATTTTTACGAATTAAGAAAATCTTAAGAATATAAAGCCGTAAAAACCGAATTTATGCGTATCTGAAAATGAAATAGAAACGTGGCTTTTTTAAAAATTGTATAATGTAGATATAGGCAAAGGAACCAATATGATGAAAAAGTCATTGCTTATAGTTCGTTTGTAAACTTAGGTTTTTCACAAGCATAAATTCATGTAGGAGGATGACACAATGAAAATTACAGAACAGCAAATTAATTCAATACTAACTCTGGTCCTCACTGCTCAGGAGAGTGATCAAGTGCTGAAACATCCACTAGAAACACTAAAATTTATGAATAGGTTCGATCCAAATTTGGATCCTATAAAAATAGTTTATTCATGGGTTGAGCAGCATAAAAATGACGGCCTTATACTAAATGATATCGTTAGGCAACTTTTACAAATCATTTCAACTGAAATGGACTCCTAAATTCGTAAACAAACGATGAGCGATGGCTTTCCATCGTAGTTGCTCTTTCGTTGCCAAAAGCAAATCTGGAACTACGGATAGTGAGAGTAAAGGAGTCCGGAAGATATGATAGATAAAATAGATCCAGAGATTCAGAGATATCTGGGAGAAGAATTTCAGAAGCAAAAAGAAAAAATCACAGAACGAATAATATGGCGAAATCTAACAAAGCCGTATTTCATCGGTCCGACACCAGAAGATGTCAGATATGCTACCGAATTATCTGAAGAAGAAATCAGAAAGATTGCAGAAAAATGTTGTCGAGAACTTGGATATACGTCCGGGTCTAAAAAAGAATATCAATCCGTTTTTGGGGAAACACAAGAGGAAGAGACAGAAGAGAGTTCTAAGGTAGTAGCAAACGTAGAAAGCGATACGATCGATAAGAAGGATCCGGAGATTAAAAAATGCCTTGCGGAAGAACTAAAAAAGCAGAAAGAACGTATTGCAGAACGCCTGATATGGCAGGACGTTGGAAAATCATATTTGGTCGGCGAGTCGAATAAGGATATCGCATACTGCACCGACTTATCCGAAGAAGAAGTCGAAAAGCTTGATAAAAAATGCCGTTGGAAACTACAGTATAAGGATCATTATGAGAAGGAAAGACTTGTAGCGAAAACAGAACGCTTCCGGCAAATGCTAAAAAACGAAACAAGTGATGATGCCATAAAAGCAGAATTCGGGGACACTACTATGGATTCGGGAATCTTAAAAGCATGGAGAAAAAATCCAGATAAGTATGCCGTGATGGAACTTGCGTCGCGTGTACCAGAGAAGTGGCACATTCTGGAAGGATTACATATAGGAGAATATGAGTTTGAAACACTATATCCGACAGATGAGGAACTAAATGCATACCATCCGATTTTTAAGAAAGAAGAAGTGTCCGATGAAGAGTTGGAAAAAGCATATCAGAAAGAAGAACGCGAGTAAGTAAAGGTTGAGATGCGGCTAGGAGCTCTTCTTTTTTTAGATGGTGTAAAAAGGAGGTACAGACATGATAGATGAAAAGTATCTGACAGAGGCATTGGAAAGACAAAAAGAGCAGATTGCCGAACGAATCTTATGGGAAAAGGTGGATTTGCCTTTTTATGATTATGTGTGTGAAGATGTAGTGCGCTACACTGGCTTATCACAGGAAAAAGTCGAAGAGATAGCAGAAAAGTGCCGTTGGAAGGTAGCTTATATAAATAGATGTGGTGCAGCACTTCTGATGGAGTCGGTAAAAAATTGTCGGAATTTTTTGGAAAGTGTCGATGAAAAAGAGTATCTACAAAATGATAGTGATAGAGAGACTTATATTAAAGAGATGGCAAAAATCTTCACTACCGACTCATTGGCTTTAATCACCTGGAGAAAAGACCCGACTAAGAATGCAGTAATAGAACTGTCTAAGCATGGAATTTGTGATACTTTCATCATGACCACGTTGGGAATCACGAGAGAACAGGTAGAGAAACTTAAACCGACATATGAAGAGTTGGAAGCATATCAACCGATTTTTGAGGAAAGAAGGCCATCTGAGGAAGATGCGGAAGAAAAGTACCAGCAGGCGCTTAGAGAGACAAAAGAAAACGATAAAAAATAGAATCTTTTTGAAAACGGGCCGGTCATGTGACCGGTCTTTTTAGTGTCAGACATCTGTATCTGACTTTAAAACTATCTACATGCATATTGCGAAGCAAAACGACCGCATTCCGTTTCTGAACGGTCGGTACGAGCTCTATCTTAGTGGTCCATTTCTTTATAATGATGCTAACCATCCAATGGATGGTGAATACATCATTTTTAAGGAGGATAATGTATGCAGTTGGATTACAAGGACATCATTATCAAACACTATGCGCTATCCATGTCAGGTAGCGAAATAGCTCGTCAGGCGGGGGGCAGTAAGTCTGGCGTTAATGTCTATGAGAAAAAAGCGTTTTCTGTAAAAGACGATAGATTTAAACAGGATTCATTTCTTGATGAGGCAAAGGTGTTTTTTCAAACGAAATAAATCAGCTTGTGCTGCATGAAGAGGATAAACTTAAAGTCTTTAATAAGAACAGTCCGTATCTTGCTACTAAAAAATAGGCAAAAACAATCCAATGGAAGAACAGATAAAAGCTGACAATGAGGTACGGCAGGAATGGAACAGGACTGTTGACAGGGCAATTGTAAGCGGTGTGTCAGAAGAGGACATATCAAGGATAAAGAAGAATGAAATAACAGAAAAGGTAAGGGATTCCATAGATTTATATGGAGACAGACCAGATTGCTTCAAAATATGTGCAATTTAAGAATATTCATAAGGAACTGCAAAGACAAAATGAAGCTATTTTCGGTTTGGAAAGAAACAGAGGCAATCTGGAGATTGAACTGGCAGATTGCAAGGGTGTATTTAAGTCAGGAAAACGTACAGAATTGCAGAAACAGATAGATGAACTGGATCGCATGATTAACAATATGAAACGGCAGCTTTCATCAATTGTGCAGGAATATGGGTATGATAATGTGAAAGAACTTTATAGTGATTATTACGCTTCCAAAGGCGAGTATGAGGATTATATACAGGAATCTGAAAACTGGGAGAAAAAGCAAAGTGGAAAGTCAGAAGACAGCAGTCGCATAAGTAAGCCGATAGAGAATGCTCAAAGAATGACTAATGAACAGAAGATTTCTAAGTGTACAAACAGTAGAGAGGCAAGCAGAGAAAGATAATATAGTATATGTTGGCGTTATTTAATTTGTCGCTTTTTATGCGACCATAAGATTTGGTACACATTTTATAATGCATTTGTAAACAATTAAATTGAACTATTATTTTTATAAGCACGAGAGGAGAAGGCATATGGCTATGATTGTATGTCCACAGTGTGGAGAACAGGTATCGGAAAAAGCAAAGAAGTGTGTCCATTGCGGTGCAATATTGATACCAGAAGAGAAGAAGCATTGTACAGAATGCGGTGCCGAACTTGAAGAGGGGATGACAGAGTGTCCTAATTGTGGCTGCCCAGTAGATGACATCTCTGGGCAAAAAGAAGATAAGCCGCAGAAGGTAGAAGTGACAGGTGTAAAAATAACCAAGAAGATAAAGGTTATTATTTGTGTAGTAGTTGTTTTTCTGGCGTTAGGTGGAGCAACAGTATTCGGAGTAAACCAATATCAGAAGAAAAAAGCAGCAGAGGAATATGCACAAAGGGTGGAGGAGTATTCTGATAATCTGAAATTGGCTGCTGTTACAATGTTGACTGGTGCGAGTGATGCTGAGTCCAGTGCAAATTTGATTAAGCAGGTATGGTATAACGCTATCTATGAAAAAAGAGATGATAAGACAGATAAGTATACGCGACCAAAGGGATATTTCGTATCTGACTTCAATGATGCGTTAGGTAATCTGTATGCAGATTCGGATTTCAGCAGCAAGATAAGCAGCATTGAAGATAATCAGGATACAGTTAATAGATTAATGAAAAAATTAAAGAATCCACCAGATGAATATAAGGATGCATACGATGCCGTATCAGATTTGTATGATGCATATATATCACTTACAAACTGTGCAACTGATCCGTCAGGAAGTTTGCAAACATACTCAAGTACCTTCAATGATGCTGATACAAATACATTGAATGCGTATAAAGCGATGGAACTGTATTTGGATGAGTAGGAAATGGATGGATAGTTTCTGTAATCAGGTTTTTAAAATAATTCTTACTGTTGTGAAAATAGCTGAGATGATATAATACAGGTATGTGTTTATCTGAGTATATAACAATGGGAAGGGATTGGATATGTTAAATATAGAACTGAAAAAATCAATTGATGAATATATAAAAAATCATTTTGTAAATGTCACGCTAAAAAATGATTTTACTGATGAAAATGAAAATGTTACAAAATCAGGGGAAAAACTTGGTTCAGACAATAAAGTTACATTGGATCAGCTGATGAACGAAATTGGAGATTCGTTTCAGGACAAATTGTTTTCATATATTGATGAAAGTGGCATGACAGATGTTGAAGTATATAAGAAAGCCAATATTGACCGCAAATTATTTTCAAAGATAAGAAGCAATCCAATGTATCACCCCAGAAAACAGACAGTCCTTGCACTTGCTATTGCATTACAGCTAAATATTGAGCAGACAGTAGATTTGCTGACAAGTGCAGAATATGCATTATCTCCGGGAAGTAAGGGAGACTTAATCGTAAAGTATTTTATTGAACATGAAAGATTTGATATTATGACGATTAATTTTGCATTGGATGAATATGGGCAGCCTATTTTAGGGTGATGAAATGTGAGTGTTAAAGAAATTAGCTTACACAATGGCTATGTGGAGGAATTACATGGAAGAGTATATTACAAATTCTGAATTTGAAATACTATTAGAGGATATTCAGGATAAGCTTGAACATCAGAAGATAAAAGAATGTCGGGCTATGTTAACTCAGATTATTGATGATGGTAAGAAACAGAATAGATATATTGATCGTACTTATATTGGAGAGGTAAAAGCAAGAAAAAGAATGAATAGAATATCTGAGATCAATGATATGCTATTAAAAATGACTAATACCCAGATAGAAAATGTACATCGTTATACTGTAGATGAATATGACGAACCAAATCATGAGGCAGAGGCATTAAATGCGATAATGAGCTTAAGCCGGAAAGAGTAATGTAGGATAATCGAATGATAAATAATAATATATATGCACTTTTAATTGGTGTTGGTGATTATACGAAAATAAAAATAGCGGATCTGCCTACTTACAGAATGGATGTGGCACTTATTGGAACCGGACTTATATCTGGCTTAAAATGTACGCAGGAGCATATCAGATTTATGGCTGGTGAAGATAATAATGGTGTAGTTAGTATATCGTCACTTGCAAAAGGTGTAGATTCTTTTAAAAGAGTACTATCAACAGAAGATACTTTTATATTTTATTTTTCCGGTCATGGAAGCTCTGAAAATCTGGTGTTTAGCGATGGTCAGGTCGATCAGCAAAGTGTTATAAACTATATTGATCAGCTTCCATGTAAAAATAAAATTGTTATATTAGATTGCTGTTATTCTGGGAAGTTTGAGACGTCAGGTGCAAATCATCTGGGCATAGAACAGTCATTAGACATGTTTGCTGGACATGGTATAGCTGTATATGCATCTTCGGCAGATGATGAAGTCTCAAGGTTAGGACCTAATGGTAATCATAGTATGTTTACGGGTGCTCTTTCTTCTGCAATGATTTCCCCGTCTATTGTACATAAAGGACAAATATCTTTAGAGGATATTTATAGGGAAACACAAAGACTGGTATATGCATGGAAAATTAAAAATCCTGGAAAGGAACAACATCCAATATACAGAAGCAGTATGGGAGGGACAGCTTATTTTAAAGTTATGGAATACAAGCCTTATGAGCCTGAACAGATATCGGTAGAAAATGAGAAATATATAGTAACGAATGTGGAACCTTTGAGTACGGCGAGTGAAAAAAGGCTGAGTGTGTTTGTTATCTTAAAAATAGAAGCTTCTACTGATGAACTCGTGTCAATAACCAATGAAATAGCAGAATCAATAAAATATGCTAATGTGTATTCGAGTGAAAAAAGTGCAGCTTTACATGCCAACATGCCGGCTAAGGCAGTGTGGTGTTATTTTGGCATGGATGAAAATGATATGGTAAATCATATACATGTCTATTATACAATCTGGGCAGCAGATGATGTGAAAAACAAATATTATAAAGAAAATACAAATGCGAAGGTGGTTGATGGAATATATATTTTCAAAAACACATCATATGATTTAGTGAGAAAAATGCAGGAACATACTATATCTAAAGACGAATATATCAAACAATGCAAAAATTACTTGAAATTATTTGTGGATAAAGCAGAGGATTTTTGCGTTGACTTAATGGAAGTGTATAATTGTAAACTCTCATTCTCAGAGCTGCAGAGAAGATATAAGGAATGGATGATAAAGGTAAAACATGAGTTTATTCAATTGTCAGATATGGAAGTAGAACCTGAAGAAATACATGATTGGGTTGAAGAAATTATGCAGTTATCGGGCTGGATATTGGATTTAAGTATATATCTGGAGGGTGATAAGCAGTCTGGAATAATAACAGACAGGGAAGAGTGGCTAATTCAAAATACTATAAAAAAGTATCATGAAAGTTTAGAAAAACTGAAAGAATTGGAAATAGATATAAAATAGAGCTTCGTATTATATGAGGCTCTTTTTTTGTCGCTTTTTGAGCGACCATTAAGACTTTTTGGAAATGTAAAATGTATATATGCATTGTAATATGGTTACTTGATGTAATAGTCTTATAAGGGTAAAAAAATGATCTATAGGTTTGAAAAAGTAGACCAAAAGTGCTATACTATCTTTATAAATTGTTCGACAAATTATAAAATTATAAAAGCATGGAATTGCGAGCGACAATTCTACATTATTCATTTTGAGGTGCGAGAAAAGAGGGTATACATGGCAATTTCTTATAATAACCTATGGAAATTATTGATTGATAAAGAAATGAACAAAGGTGATTTGTGTAATAAAGCTAAAATTAGTAAAGGGACTATGGCTAAAATGACAAATAATAAACCGGTGACACTTACAGTTATAGAAAAAATATGTGATGCTCTTCAATGTGATATTGGAGATGTTGTTCAAATAGTAGATGTTAACAAGGATAGGAGATGATGACATGAGTGAAGCTTTATTAGATAAAAAATTTGGATATTGGCAAAATCAGCTTCTTGACTTGGGAAAACGAAATAAAATGATAAACTACAGGGAGACTAAGAGAGCAACGCTTAAGTTGGTTGAACCTGAATTTGAAGAATTATTCAATAGAATTGCAGTAAATGAAGAAGAGTTAACTTTTCAGAGTCCTGTTGATAAAAATTCAGATATTAGAACTTATTCTGTATTATCATTATTAGAAACTTTGTCTTGTCCTATACCTGTTAATATTGGAAATATAAAGGCAGATGGTAGTATTTTAGAGAGACAGAAGACTTTAAAACAGATGAGGTCTAAGTCAAGACTTGCTTTAGATGAGCAGGGAACAAATATTTTATACCTGGTATCAGGCTTTGTAGAGTGGAAGGAAAAGAATGATACATCGTCACCATGGATAAAATCACCTCTAATTTTAGTACCAGTTTCTTTGGTGCTGGAATCAATAAATACACCGTATATATTAAAAAAATATGATGATGACATAGTAGTAAATCCAACATTAGCATATTTGTTTGAGCGTGATTATGGCATAACACTTCCAACATTTGATCCGGATGAAGGATCTCTTAAAGAATTTATGAATAGTATGGAGAAACTGATAGATAGAAAAGGCTGGAGAGTAATCCGCGAAAACAGTTTAGGTCTGGTATCTTTCTTAAAAATAAATATGTACAAGGATTTGTGCAATAATGAGGATAACGTAAAGAGTAATCCTATCATCCGTGCGTTTGCAGGAGACGACAGTGAATTGGATGAGATACCAGAGGAACTTTATAATTATGATCATGATAGTATTCCGGCAATAGACACATATCAGGTTGTTAACGCTGACTCTAGCCAGCAAGATGCAATATTGCTATCACAAAAAGGTATAAGTTTTGTTATGCAAGGACCTCCTGGAACCGGAAAAAGCCAGACGATAACAAATATTATTGCACAAGGACTGGCAGATGGTAAGAGGATTTTATTTGTATCGGAAAAAGCAGCTGCACTGGAAGTTGTCTATAAACGTCTTTCAGAAGTACATTTGGATGATTTTTGTCTGGCGTTGCATAATTATAAAGCAAATAAAAAAGAGGTTTTGGATGAACTTGCGAAAAGCCTTGAGTTAAGTCCGATTAAGGTTAAAGCAGAAGAAACTGCTAAATTGACAGAACTAGATACATTAAAGGAATTTCTGGGACAATATGTGTCCGATATTCATGAGGAAAAAATGCCGCTGGAAATGAGCCTTTATGAAGTATATGGGGCTTTAGCGGCATTAGAGGATACAATAGAATTGCCACTGGAAATTAAATCAGCAGAGAATATGACAAAAGATCAAGTAAACAGGCTTGGTCTGCTTGTGGCGGATTTTGATAAGGCAAAAAATAATTTAGGGGAACAGTGGTATAAGAATCCGTGGAATGGAACAAATATAGTAAATGTAACATATGATTTAACAAATCAAATAAATGAAAAACTGATGCATACATTACACAATATAAAAAGTGTTATTGATGATTTCGAAAAGATTGATAATACGGATAATATGCAGGTAATTGCAAATCTTGAGAATATTTCTGTGTATTTGGAATTAATTAAGAAATGCTCAGAGAGTGAAGCAATTCCAACTGGATGGATTGATGATAATGATATATTGAGCAGAGCCCAGAATACAGCAAAGGAACTGGCTGAAAAGGAAGCTGCTGTAATTAGTAATAGAAAATATCTGGATGAACTTTTTACATCAGGTTTCTATTTGATTGATGCGGAAAGTAAATTAGACAAAATTAAAAAAATAAAAGAAATCATAGAATTAAATCTGACAATTGAAAAGTACGATTGGAACAGATATGTAATTGAAGTAACTGAAAAAGCAAAATCAATTAACAGCTTATATGAAGCTTTTGATAGAATTTTACATGAAATTGACGAGTTCTGTGATTCTATAAAAGTGCAGCATCCGGATACCATTTGTGATTTGTATGGCAAATACAGATTACATAGAATCCTTGATGAAAAATATTTAGTAGATGACAAGTGGTTTGAAACTAGTACAGAGGAATACACTCAGACAATAGAAGAATATAGTACATTGAGTTCTCAGTTATCTACGATTAAAGGGCTAATAGCAACAAGCAGTAAATTAGAGATAATAGGGGAAATTAGGGATAATTTCAATATTACAGAGGTAGCAGGATACGAACAAATAAACGAGTATAATTTCAATGAACTAAACAAATGCATTGAAGAAAAAAATAAAAAATATCTTACTGTTAAGAAATTATATGAAGAAATTCAAAGCTCTGTGGGAGATAAAGTTGCACATGTAAGGAAAGTGCCGGATAGGTATGAAGAAATTCAGAGATATATAAAAATTTGTAATTTGCTTGTCAGAGACATATTGCCGGGAACAGGATGGTCTGATGATCAGCAGAATGATATTTTTAATGAAAAATATGAAATGTGCATTGAAAAGACAAATATATATGGCAAATTAAAAAGAGAAATTGAGGAAGAGTGGAATGATGAAGTATTCCAACTAGCATATATGGAATTGCTGGGGCGTTTTCGTTCAGAATATCAAGGCTTCTTTAAGATTTTTAAAAAATCATATCGGGAAGATATGAAATTATTAAAAGGTCTATATCACAATGCTTCTGCCTCATTAAAGGGAACAGGTGCTATTATTTTGATGCTTGAAAAAGTGCAAACAATCAAAGAAATTGAAAAGTGGTTTGTTGAAAATGAAGAGATATTACGGAAGATTATGGGCGGAAAATTCTGTGGCATTAATTCTGATTTTATGCAAATCAGAGAGGATAGAGAAGCATATAGGGAATGTTATTCATTGGATGATCTTGGCTCAAAATTACTAATTTATATTGAGAAATATAATAATGATGATAGGAATTATTTTCTCGTTGCAAGCGATTTGTTGAATAAATTATATATGTCAATAGGCGAGCTGGGATTAAACAGCATTTTTGAAGAACAAACTATTTCGTCAGCATTGGGAGATATATCTAATGAACTGGATGATTGGAATAGAGTGTATAAGTTGTATGATGATATTAAAATATTGCTTCTACAACCAGAGAATATTACTGTTTCAGAACTTAATGCATTAATTGAACAGATTATACAATATGACAAGGTGAATGAAGAAAAGCAAAATACAGAGAAAAAATTGCAACAATTCTTAGGAGACATCGCCAATAAGGATATGAGCAATTTGCAGGAAATTAAGCTTGGAATCGAAGCTGTTGATGTGTTAAAGGCTATGTTTGATAAAGTTCCGGATGAAGTGAGAAATATGATGAGTGTACCAGATCATCCATTGAAATTAGAGTACTCAGAGGAATCATCAAGAAATATTGTTAAAGATTTGTGTGGAAAGTTATCAGGTGTAGACATTGCGAGCATCAGATGTGACGAACTTCAAAAACAAGTAGAAAGCTTATTATATAATTGCGATGAATTGCAGAGTGAAAATGAGACTGTATTGTTTTTTGTTAAATCTGAAAACGAAAATGTAAATATTATAGAATGCTTGGAAAAATTGCAGAGTGAACAGAAATTCAAAAAAATGTTAACTGAGAATCAGACAGTGTATAGAAGTGTATTTGGCAGTTTATTTGATGACCGGGAAATGAATTGGAATAATATAATCACACTTGTTGATAACTGTTTGAAAATAAAAGAGATAGCAAATCAGTTACAATGTGGAAAATCATTTATCAAGAATGTGTTATGTTGTGATACATTAGGAATTTCGCATGAAGAAATTGAGAACGATATGAAGAATCTACTCAATTATGAATTTGAATACAAATGGATTTGTAGTTTATTTGATGAAACAGTGGACTTTACAAATATGGATATAAAAAGACTTTATGCGAGATGGACAAACTGTGTAGAGCAGCTGGCAACATTAGATACATGGATCGATTTCCGGGATAGCAGAAAAAAATGTTGTGAAGCCGGACTGGAGTCCTTTGTTATGGGAGCAGAAGATTCATATTATAAAGCTGGAACATTAGTGAATTGCTTTATGAAAATGTTTTATTTAAAGTGGATCGAAGTTAATTGTTCAGGAGATGATGCGGTTGCACAATTTAGGGCACGTATACAAGAAAGTAAAATTGAAAGATTTTGTGAATTAGATGATCATCAGTTGCCGGTTGCTCAAATGCGTATTAGGGAAAAGCTGATCTCTGATATGCCTAATAGAAATAATTTTAATCGCGCGACAGATGAAATGGGAGTATTGTTACATGAATTAAATAAAAAAAGAAAGATTATGCCGTTAAGGAAATTATTCAAGACAATTCCAAATCTGCTATTGAAATTAAAACCTTGTTTGATGATGTCACCATTGTCGGTTTCATATTTTCTAGAAGCAGAGACATATAAGTTTGATATGGTAATATTTGATGAGGCATCACAGATATTCCCTCAAGATGCAATAGGTGCAATTTGCAGAGGAAAGCAGGTGATTATTGCTGGAGATAGCAAACAGTTACCACCTACAAGCTTTTTTGCAGCAAGTACCAATAATACAGATGGAGAATATGATTCTGATGAGGAAGAGGATGATGTTATATATGATTCAATTCTGGAGGAAGCAACCAATAGTCTGCCAAATAGATCTTTATTATGGCATTACAGAAGCCGAAATGAAGATTTAATTGCATTTTCTAATCAGGAAATCTATAAAAATAAATTGATAACATTTCCTAGCAGCAATACTGTAGCAACAGATTCAGGGGTTGAATATGTGTATGTAGAAAATGGAACTTATTCAGGCAGATGTAATATTCAAGAGGCAAATAAATGTGTTGAACTTATAAAAGAACATATAGATAAGCATGATGATCGTTCTCTTGGAATTATTGCGTTTAGTGAGAAACAGCAATCAACTATTGAAGAAGCTGTTCAAAAATTTAGGGAAAGAAATCCAATGTATGAAAGCTTCTTTTCTGAAGACAAAGAAGAACCATTTTTTATAAAAAATCTGGAAAATGTTCAAGGAGATGAACGCGATACCATTATTTTCAGCATTTGTTATGCAAAAGATCCTAATGGAAGAATGTATATGCGTTTTGGTCCATTAGGTCATCAAGGTGGAGAAAGAAGACTAAATGTTGCCATAACAAGAGCAAAATATAATATAAAATTGGTTGGCTCAATTATGCCATATGATATTGACTTAAGTAAAACAAAATCAGAGGGCATAAGGATGCTCAAGGATTATATAGAATTTGCTATAAAAGGCAGTGAGGTATTGCATCCACATAAGAGTTCCAATGCATTATATGAAACAGATGAGTTCTGTGATGGTGTTGCAAAATTCATTACAAGCAAAGGGTATCATGTAAAACAGTATGTTGGAAATTCGGACTATAAGATTGATATAGCAGTTGAACATCCGAAATATCCGGGGTGCTATGTGGCAGGAATTGAATGCGATGGAAATTCTTATTATATGGCTAGGACAACACGAGATAGAGAACATCTGAGAAAGTCGGTTCTGGAACAGATGGGATGGAAGATGTTTAGGGCATGGTCAACAGAATGGATAAATAATAAGGTTGGCGAACAAAAAAGATTGTTGGATTTTATTGAAAATGTAATTAATACCTATCAAGAATCTGCCAATAAAGAAAAAGTATCTTTTCCTGATAAAAAGGAGGAAAATGTAGAAGTAGAGTTCCTGCAGAAAACATCGGTTGAACCACCTAAACTGAATTTTCCATACTATCGCATAGGTGACTGGAGAACTGCTGTATTTGATTATAACAAGGGAAATTTAGAAAATTTGTCTGCAAGAATCAGAGCAGTGGTTGAAGTGGAACAACCGATACATTTAGATTTATTGTATCGTAGATTAGCAAGTGCATTTGGAAATGAAAAAGCAACGAAGCCAATCAGATATACAATTGATCAGGCATTAGAGAATGTTATGGCAAATGAAGTTGTAATAGAAGATGGCTTTGTACGTTTTAAGACATTTACAGAAGTAAAAGCAAGAATTCCTAATGGTCCACAAGATAGAAACATTGAGTATATTTCCAAAATGGAAATTGCAGATGCCATGATGACAGTAATAAAACATTCATATGGAATTGACAAAAATGCATTGTGCGCAGAAGTAACAAGCATTTTTGGATATGACAGAATGGGACCTAAAATTGCAAAAGCAATGAACGATACTATTGATTATATGATGCAGAATAATATGGTTACTATTATGGATGGGAAAATGCATATTAAGTAAGGAGAGTTTGAAATGGCTAATGAAACGCAGATTAATAGAGAAATCGCAGAAAATAACGCAACTGTAATAAATCCGGCATTAAATCCGAGCAGCAATGCAACTGTAATAAATGCTGAGGTGGCAGGAATATCTTCTTCAATTGCAGCGGGTAGTGTCTTATGCGGAAAGTACTCTGTTATTAAAAAAATGGATATTGTTACAGGCGAAGCTGATTTGTATTTAGCTGAATATGAAAATAATCAGTATGTTGCAAAGGTATACAGGAGAAAGGTTGCTATAAAGCCGGAAATTGCCAATAAACTTATGAACATCAGATCTAAGTATGTAGCTGCAATTTATGAGACAGGAGAGATAAATGGGTATCCTGTTGAAATAATTCCGTACTATAAGTATGGCAGTCTACAAGGAAGAAAATATACATTTGAGCAGCTAAAGAATGATATCATACCAAGCTTGAATGAGGGGCTAAAGGTATTACATGATAATGGTATTTTGCATAAAGATTTAAAGCCATCGAATATTATGGTAGGGGATAATCAGAAAGATGTTGCTATTATTGATTTTGGTATCAGTTCTGTAAGAGAGGACAATAATACTATTATTGTAACAAAAACTGGAATGACACCGGAGTATTCAGCACCGGAAACATTCCGCAATTTATTTTTGGAAGAGTCGGATTATTATTCATTGGGAATAACATTGTATGAGTTGTTCTGTGGATATACTCCATATAACAATATGGAACAAGATGCTATCGAACAGTATATTTCAGTACAAAGAATACCATTTCCTGATGATATGCCGGTAGAATTACAGAATTTGATTGCAGCATGTACATATTATGACATTACAAACCGAAAGAACAAATCAAATCCTAACAGAAGATGGACATATGAAGAGGTCAAAAAGTGGTGTGAAGGAGTTAAACAGTTCATGGCTAATTAAAGGGAACAAAAAGAAAGGAAAAGCCAATCCAGACGGTATCAGCGGCAGGCTACAAGAATAAATTGTGATTTCACAAGAT